>OGIT01000311.1_pt1 | contig 26615 bp, 18 predicted proteins | sample 1571881 | NCBI WGS metagenome assembly OGIT01 (sample SAMEA2582101, study PRJEB24529) | metagenome | biome: Human gut stool | place: China | collected 2011 | reverse complement strand
TTCTTGCGCAGTTTAAGGACCTTTTGGTCATCATCCTGATCGGGGCGGCCGCAGTGTCCATGCTCACAGGGGATCCGGAGAGCGCCATGGTCATATTTGCGGTCCTGCTGTTAAATGCGGTGCTGGGAACGGTCCAGCACCAGAAGGCGGAAAAATCCCTGGACAGCTTAAAGCGGCTTTCCTCGCCTGAAGCCAGGGTCCTGCGGGACGGGCGCAGCATGACCATACCGTCCGCCCTGGTGGTACCGGGGGATATCCTGCTGCTGGAGACCGGCGATATGGTGGCCGCGGACGGACGGCTGCTGGAGGTGTACGGGCTGACTGTCAATGAGAGCTCCCTTACAGGAGAATCCCTGGGGGTGGAAAAACACACCGGGGCGGTGAAGGCGCGGGAGGGAACCGTGGCATTGGCCGACCGGACCAACATGGTATTTTCCGGTTCCCTGGTGACCTCAGGCCGTGCCGTGGCAGTGGTCACAGCCACGGGAATGAATACGGAAATCGGTAAGATAGCCGTGCTCATGAACGGAACAAAGGAACAAAAGACCCCGCTTCAGGTTAGCCTGGACCGGTTCTCCGGGCATCTGGCCATTGCCATCATAGCCATCTGCGGCCTGGTGTTTTTGCTCAGCCTGTACCGCCGGGAACCGGTGCTGGATGCCCTGATGTTTGCCGTGGCCCTGGCCGTGGCGGCCATACCCGAGGCGCTCAGCTCCATCGTCACCATTGTCCAGGCCATGGGCACCCAGAAAATGGCCAGGGAACAGGCGATCATAAAAGATTTGAAGGCGGTGGAGAGCCTGGGATGCGTCTCTGTTATCTGTTCCGATAAGACGGGAACCCTGACACAGAACCGCATGGATGTGGAGCAGGTGTACGTCAACCACACGCAGCAGCAGCCGTCATGGCTGGAAAATGAAAGAAGAAGGAGCGATGTCAGGCTTCTGCTTATGGGGGCGGTTCTTAATAACAACGCCTCCGGCCAGGACGGGGACCCCATGGAGACAGCGCTGTTTAACATGGCAAGGGAGGCAGGGCTTATCCCGGAACAGGTTCGGCTCCAGAGTCCCAGAAAGGGGGAGATTCCCTTTGACTCCCGCCGCAAGCTTATGACTACCGTAAATGAGATAGAAGGACACGATATCGTCTTTGTCAAGGGAGCCGTGGATGTGCTGCTGAAAAAATGTACCCGCCTGGCCAATCCGGCCGCCGGCCAGGGGACAGGGTTAGCCGGTCAGAGGCCGGGGGAATCCGGCCGGGGAACAGAGGCAGTCATACCCTGCCGTACCTTGTCGTCCTCGGACCGTCAGAGGATACTGGACCAGAACAGCCGCTGGTCTGCCAGGGGGCTCCGGGTCCTGGCCTTTGCATGCCGTCCTTTCAATGAGGAAGGAAAGGATCACGGCAATTCCGGCTTATCCGGGGCAAAAGCAGGAAACAGCCAGGAACGTTTATCCCTGTCAGGCAGGCTGGAGGATAATCTGGTGTTTCTGGGCCTTACTGCCATGATGGACCCGCCCAGGCCGGAATCGCGTCAGGCAGTGGCCAGCGCCAGGCAGGCCGGCATACGCCCTGTGATGATTACAGGAGACCACAAAGTGACCGCCATGTCCATAGCAGAGCGGATCGGCATATTTACGCCGGGCAACATGGCGGTGACAGGGGCGGAGCTGGACCAGATGGAAGAGGAGGATTTGAACCGGAGTCTGGAACACATTTCAGTCTATGCCAGGGTGTCGCCGGAGCACAAGATACGTATTGTCAAGGCATGGCAGAACCGGGGACACATTGTGGCAATGACCGGAGACGGCGTCAATGACGCCCCGGCCCTTAAGAAGGCCGATATCGGCGTGGCCATGGGAATCACGGGAACCGAGGTGTCCAAGGATGCGGCATCCATGATATTGGCGGACGACAATTTTGCCACCATCATAAAGGCAGTATCCAACGGCCGGAATGTGTACCGAAATATAAAGAACTCCATCCAGTTCCTTTTGTCAGGCAACATGGCAGGCATTTTCTGCGTATTATACACATCCCTTCTGTCCCTGCCGCTGCCCTTTAAACCGGTGCATCTGCTGTTTATCAACCTTATAACGGATTCCCTGCCGGCCATTGCCATAGGGATGGAACCGCCGGAGGAAGGTTTGTTAAAGGAGCCTCCCAGAAATCCAAAGGAGGGCATCCTCACGGCGTCCTTTATACGGGATATCCTGGTCCAGGGAGCCCTGATTGCGGCAGCCACCATGTGGGCCTATACCACCGGACTTCATGAAGGCGGTGCGGGAAGGGCCTGTACCATGGCATTTTCCACCCTTACCCTGGCCCGGCTGTTCCACGGATTTAACTGCCGCAGCAGCCATTCCATTATACGTCTGGGGCTGGGAAGCAATCTGTACAGCGTCATGGCGTTCCAGCTGGGAGTGGTTCTTCTGGCGGCAGTGCTCTTTGTTCCGGGCCTGCAAATCATGTTTGCCGCAGCCGATTTAAGCCTGAGCCAGCTTACCACCCTGGCGGCGGCCGCTTTCCTGCCCACTCTGGCAATCCAGATACATAAGATACTGCGGGAATCTATTAATTAGGCAGAAGAACTCTGACAGGGGGAAGGGCGATTTCTGAAATAATGGCAAAATCGTAGAAAAATTCGGAAAAATGTGATAGAGTAAACATGAGATACACGTAATGGTATGAGCAGGAGGGCATTATGAGACTAGTTACATATGAAATTGAACACAAATCCGGACTTGGAGTCATCAGCAGGGACGGAAGCTGGGTCTATCCCCTTGCTTCCCTGGATATGGATTATAAGACCATGCAGGAGCTGATAGAGAACATCAGCGAGTCGGAGAAGCAGCTTTTGGAGTATGCGTCCGGCCAGGACCCATATAAGGTCAGGGGGGCTGCCCCTATTGGGGAGGTAAGCCTTTTAGCCCCGATTCCCCATCCGCGGCAGGATGTTATCTGTCTGGGAATCAATTACATGGCTCACGCTGAGGAATCGGCCAGATTTAAGAAGGAAGCATTTGACGGGGAAAGACCCCATGCCATCTATTTTTCCAAGCGGGTAAACCGTGCCACGGATCCCGGGGCAGGCATCCCAAGCCACAGGGATATTGTAACGGATTTGGATTACGAGGCAGAGCTGGCAGTCATCATCGGCCGCGAGGCATCCCATGTCAGGGAGGAAGATGTAAAGGACTATATATTCGGATATACCATCATCAATGACGTCAGCGCCAGGACCCTGCAGACACGGCATAAGCAGTGGTATTTCGGCAAGGGGCTGGACGGTTTTCTGCCCATGGGACCATGCATAACCACTGTGGATGAATTGTCCTATCCGCCCAAAGTACAGGTACAGTCCAGGGTGAACGGCGAACTTCGCCAGGACAGTAATACGGAGCTGCTCATATTTGATATCAGTCACATTGTAAGCGAACTTTCCCAGGGCATGACCTTAAAGCCCGGAACCATTATTGCCACGGGAACCCCGGCAGGAGTGGGCATGGGCTTTAACCCGCCGAAATTCCTGGTTCCGGGAGATGTGGTGGAGTGTACCATAGAAGGGATAGGTACCATTGCCAACAAAGTGACAGACTGAAAGGAGACAGATAAAAATGGATTATTTACCTATGACAATACGCAGACAGAAGAACATTGCCCTGATTGCCCACGACCAGAAGAAACGGGAACTGATACAGTGGTGCGGGGAACATAAGGATATACTGTCCAGGCATTTCTTGTGCGGGACCGGCACAACGGCCCGTATGATTACGGATGCAACCAACCTGCCTGTAAAGGGGTATAACAGCGGCCCCTTAGGCGGCGACCAGCAGATTGGGGCCAAGATTGTGGAGGGAAAAATTGATTTTGTGATTTTCTTTTCCGATCCGCTGACAGCGCAGCCCCACGATCCGGATGTTAAGGCTTTGTTAAGGATTGCCCAGGTGTATGATATTCCCATTGCAAATAACAAGGCCAGCGCGGATTTCATGATTACTTCTCCCCTTATGGATGAAGAATACGAGCATGATGTGGTTAATTTCAGACAGAATATTGCTGACAGGGCAAATACCCTTTAGGAGTAGGATATACGGCAGGTGTGCTGATATCAGACCGAAGAATGAATAAACTTACAAGGGGGCAATCATATGGAACAGAAATTATACGATTTGATGGACTGGGCAGGGATTGAAGAACTGGTGTATTCGGAAGCATCCAATCCCCATGCCATGCTGGGACCCCATCTGACAGAGGATGGACTTCTGATTCAGGCGCTGGTACCCACTGCGGCTGAAATCAGTGTAAAAATTTCCTCCACCGGGAAGAAGTATCCCATGGAGCTGGCGGACGAGGCTGGTTTTTTCGCGGCGCTGATACCACGCAAGAGCAAGACGCCCTATACCCTGGAGGTCACCTATGACAACGGGGTGACGGAGGAACTCTATGATCCCTATTCATTTGCTCCCCAGTATCGGGAAGAAGACCTGAAGAAATTTGCAGCGGGCATCCACTATACAATTTATGAGAAAATGGGCGCCCATCCCATGACCATTGACGGGATATCCGGCGTGTACTTTTCCGTGTGGGCGCCATGCGCCATGCGCGTCAGCGTGGTGGGGGATTTCAACCTTTGGGATGGAAGACGCCATCAGATGCGCCGCCTGGGCGAAGGGGACGGCAGCGTGTTCGAGCTGTTCATTCCCGGTTTGTATGAAGGTGAGATATATAAGTACGAGATAAAGACAAGGGCAGGGGAGCCTATGCTGAAGGCTGATCCCTATGCAAACTACGCAGAGCTGCGTCCCAACAATGCCTCTATTGTATGGGATATTGATAAATACAAATGGAACGACAAATCATGGATGGCTCAGAGGGCAAAGACCGATACAAAGGACAAGCCCATGAACATATATGAGGTCCATCTGGGGTCCTGGATCCGCAAGGAGACGGTCAAGGATGAGACCGGACAGGACCTGGTGGGTTCCGAATTTTATAATTACCGGGAGCTGGCCCCAAGGCTGGCGGAATACGTAAAGGATATGGGATACACCCATGTGGAGCTCATGCCTGTGATGGAGCATCCTCTGGATGAATCCTGGGGTTATCAGGTAACAGGGTATTATGCCCCTACCAGCCGTTACGGCGCTCCTGAGGATTTCATGTACTTTATGGACTATATGCACGGACAGGGAATCGGCGTCATACTTGACTGGGTACCGGCCCATTTCCCAAGGGATGCCTATGGAATGGCTGTATTTGACGGCACCTGCGTCTATGAACATATGGACCCCCGGAAGGGCTCCCATCCCCATTGGGGAACCCTGATTTACAATTACGGCCGTCCAGGTGTATCCAATTTCCTGATTGCCAATGCGCTGTTCTGGGCGGACAAGTACCATGCGGACGGAATCAGGATGGATGCAGTTGCTTCCATGCTCTATCTGGACTATGGGAAGAATGACGGTGAATGGGTGCCCAACATATACGGAGGCAATGAGAATCTGGAGGCAATGGAGTTCCTGAAGCATCTGAATTCCGTATTTAAGGGCCGAAAGGACGGCACGGTCATCATTGCGGAGGAGTCCACTGCATGGCCAATGATTACAGGCGATCCGAAAGAGGGCGGCCTGGGATTTAACTATAAGTGGAACATGGGCTGGATGAATGATTTCACCAACTACATGCGGTGCGACCCTCTTTTCAGGAAAAACAATTATGGGGAGCTGACATTTTCCATGCTGTATGCCTACAGCGAGGACTTTGTGCTGGTATTCTCACACGATGAGGTGGTTCACGGCAAGGGTTCCATGATTGGCAAAATGCCGGGTGAGACCCTGGAAAAGAAGGCCGAGAACCTGAGGGCTGCCTATGCCTTTATGATGGGGCATCCCGGCAAGAAGCTGTTGTTCATGGGCCAGGAATACGCCCAGACGGCTGAATGGAATGAGGGCGCGTCCCTGGAGTGGGAACTTTTGGAGTATCCTGTTCACAAGAACATGCAGGATTATGTGAAGGCGCTTAACAGGTTGTACCGTGAGCACCCGGCTCTGTATGAGATGGATTATGATCCCGATGGTTTTGAGTGGATTAACTGCAGTTACCAGAATGAGAGCATGATTATATTCCTGCGAAAGAGCAGGAAGAGTGAGGAAACCCTTCTCTTTATCTGCAATTTTGACAATATGGAGCATGAGAAATTCCGTGTGGGCGTGCCCTTCCACGGTAAGTATAAGGAGATATTCAACACTGATGCCAAAGACTTTGGCGGAGAAGGCCGGGTCAACGGGCGTGTCAAGACATCCCGGAAGCTGGAATGGGATGAAAAGGACGATTCCATTGAAGTCTATATACCGCCGATGAGTGTCAGCATCTACACATGCACGCAGGCGGCGGAAACCGTGAAGCCTGATGGAAAGAAATCCGGGGCTAAAAAAACAGCAGATAAAAAGCCTGCGGCCGGTAAAACGGCGGTTAGGAAAACAGTGTCCGGTAAAACGGCAGAAGGCAGGACGGCAGAAGGGAAAACGGCAGAAGGCAAGACGGATGGTAAGGCTGAAACAGCAGCCCCGGAGACAGCTGCCGCGGCACAGGAATCAGAGGGCGCCGCAGCGGTAAAGGGTGGACAAAGGCAGATGGCTGCTCCAAAGGAAGAGCAGATGCAGATTCATACATCCAAAAAGAAACCGGAGCAGAAACGGATAGCCACGTCCAAGGAAGAACAGAAGCAGATAGGCACTTCCAAGGAGGAGCAGAAGCAGATAGCCACGTCCAAGGAAGAGCAGAAGCAGATAGCTACTTCCAGGAAGAAGCAGGAGCAGATAGGCACGTCCAAGGAAGAACAGAAGCAGATAGGCACATCCAGGAAGAAGCAGGAGCAGATAGCCACGTCCAAGGAAGAGCAGAAACAGATAGGCACATCCAGGAAGGAGCAGAAGCAGATAGGCACTTCCAAGGAAGAGCAGAAACAGATAGGCACATCCAGGAAGAAGCAGGAGCAGATAGCCACGTCCAAGGAGGAGCAGAAGCAGATAGCCACCTCCAGGAAGGAGCAGAAGCAGATAGGCACTTCCAGGAAGAGGCAGGAGCAGATAGGCACATCCAAGGAAGAACACAAACAGATCAGTACTTCCAAAAAGAGCCGGAAACAGATCGGGACAGCTAAGAAGGACCAGAAGCAGATAACCGCTTCAAAACCTGAAGGCAGTGAAACAAAATAAGTAATTGGGAATAACTGGAGCGCAAGGCCGGGGGCTTTGCGCTCCCTGTTATTATATGGTATAATGGCGAAAGATAATGACCAGACCGCGGGTATTACCGGAGGGATGGCATGAGGCAACACGCATAATACGATTACACAGAGTGCAGATGGAACAAACAGCCGGAGAAAAGCAGGTTTCAGACACATTCCGGTGCGATTGGGGTGGAGTATGTTCTCTTATATTAAAAATCAGTGGCTTTCAATCTCGTTGAAAAAAAAGCTGGGCGCATTTTCCGTGGTTGTCATTTTGGTAATGGGTCTGTCCATTGCCTTCAATATGCTGGTCATGAATTTTTCCCTGGAGAGTTTTAACGTGATACTCAATGACAATTCCCTCTGCTATGATGTGCAGGAGTCCATGGAGCAGGAAGCGGATGCCTTTGAACTCTATGTGAGGGAGAGGTCATGGGAGAATGCAAAGCAATACAGGCTGGCCTGTTTTAAGACGGAGAGCAGTCTGGACGCCCTGCCCTTTGACTATGATGTTATAGGGCCGGAGCGGTATGCAAGAACGTGGAATATTAAGAATGGCTATGAAGGCTACCAGATATTCCGGGACCAGGTCCTCCACATGGACCAGTCGGATGAAGGGTTTGTGGAGCAGCTGTACAGGGTATATGGAATGCAGGGGTATCTGCAGACCTATGCCAGAAGACTGATGCAGTCTACCCTGAAGGAGGGAAAGCGCAGCTACCAGGAAAAGGTTCCTCTCCTCTATGACCTTCCCTACATGATTATGGCCTGTTCCGTCCTGATGATTATTACGGTTATCTGTCTGACCAAGCTTCTGTCCAATACCCTGATTGCCCCCATGGTAAAGCTGGCCCACAGCTCCAGGGAGATAGCGAGAAATGATTTCGGCGGTGAGGACCTGGTGGTGGAGAACCGGGATGAGATGGGAGAGCTGGTACAGGCATTTAATAAGATGAAACATGCCACAGAGGGGTATATCAATACCCTGAAGGAGAAAAATGAGATGGCGGAGCGCCTCCATAAGGAGGAGGTGGAGCGCATTGAAATGGAGAAACGTCTGGACGCAGCCCGTCTGGAACTGCTTAAGAGCCAGATTAATCCCCATTTCCTGTTCAATACCCTGAATATGATATCCTGTATGGCTAAACTGGAGGAAGCACGGACCACTGAGCGGATGATATCCAGCCTGGGAAATCTCTTCCGCTATAATCTTAAGACCTCGGAGCAGATTGTGCCCCTGGAGCGGGAGCTTAAGGTGGTGCAGGACTATATGTACATACAGCAGATGCGTTTTGGCAGCCGTATCAGCCATGACCTTAGGGTGGAGGTGGACGGCAGTGAGACCATGATACCGGCCTTTACCCTTCAGCCGCTGGTGGAAAATGCCATCATACACGGCATAGCCAGAAAGGAAGAGGGGGGAAGGATATTTTTAAGGATATGGAAACGGAAGGATAAGATAGTCATTTCACTGGCTGACACGGGCGTGGGTATGGATGAGGAGACGCTCAAAAAGCTTATGGATGCCCTTAAGGGACACCGGACAGCCAGAGTGGGCATTGGGCTGGGGAATATATATCAGAGGATTAAATCCATGTACGAGGATGGGGATTTGAGAATCTACAGCAAGGCAGGCAAGGGGACCGTGGTCCAGATTATCCTGCCTGCCGCCCGGGAAGAGGACTATCAGAAGATATAAGGGGGGAACGGATGTTGCGTTTACTGATTGCGGATGATGAGATGATTGAGAGGCAGGTCCTTTATAAGACGCTGCAGAAAAATCTGGGGGACAGGTGCCGGATTTTCCAGGCAGCCAACGGCAGGGAAGCCCTTAAGATCTATGAGGAAGAGAAGATACAGATTGCCATTCTGGACATCGAGATGCCGGGCATAAACGGCATAGAAGCTGCCCAGCAGATCCGGCAGGCCGACAAGGACTGCTGCATCATATTCCTGACAGCCTTTGACGAGTTCTCCTATGCAAAAAAGGCCATCACGGTAAGGGCCCTGGATTACCTTCTGAAGCCTTACGACGAGGAGGAACTGATGTTAGTGGTGGAGGAAGCCATGCATATTGCGGGGGAACACCGGCAGGATGAAGGGGATGGGGATGAAAATGAAAATGAAATTCCTGCGCCGCCAGACACAGAGGAGCCGGAGGACGGAGGACATGCCCGTCTGTCAAAGGTTACATCCTTAATCAGCCAGTACATACATGAGAATTATATGTTTGACATTTCCATGCAGGATGCTGCAAGGGCCATGAATTATTCAGAGGCCTATTTCTGCAAGCTGTTCAAGCAGTGTTTTGACCAGAATTTCACATCCTACCTGACACAGTACCGGATAAAGGAGGCCAAGAAGATGCTAAGCCAGCCAACGGTCAATGTGAAGGAGATTGGAAGGGCAGTGGGCTATGGGGATTCCAATTACTTTGCAAAGGTGTTCAAGCGCATAACGGGACAGAGCCCCACAGAGTACAGATTGTCTATTTTCCAGAAGGAATAAAGATTGTATAAAGACCATATATGTGATATTTGCATAAATGGATGGGAGAAACAAGTTAAAATCCTACTATGATTCACAAAAATTTACTATGTTCAGAAACGCAAAATACTCTTATAATAAAATCAGTGTTAAGAAAACATAAAAATATCATGTGAAAGCATGAAAAAAGTATTAAGAGGAGGACACGTTTCATGAAAAAAAGATGGATTAGTACCGCGTTGTGTGCAGCAATGGTAGCCGGCTCCCTGGCAGGCTGCGGCTTAAAGAGTCCTGATGCAACCACAGCGGCTCCCGCAGCAACTGAGGCACCTACAGAGGCCGCAAAGGCAGAGGGGGATGCTGCTGAGGAGTCAAAGACAGAAGCAGCTGATACCGAGGCAGCAGCTGATACCAGCGACATGCCTGAGGTCACTCTGGTTATGGCAGAGGTTAACCCGTTAGACACCATTGTGGGACAGACTGATACGAAATTTAAGGAGACTGTTGAGGAACTGTCCGGCGGCAAGATTAAGATTGACCTGCAGGCCAGCGGTGTACTTGGTTCAGAGAACGACGTTCTGGATACCATGCTTGGCGGCGGCGGCACCATTGATATTTCCCGTATTTCCGCATTTGCCCTGACAAGCTACGGCGCTGAGAAGTCCGTGCTTCTGTCCATTCCTTATACATTTGCAAACCGTGACCACTTCTGGAAGTTTGCTGACAGCGAACTGGCTCCTGAATTCCTCATGGAACCTCATGACAACGGACTTGGCGTAAGAGGCCTGTACTACGGCGAGGAAGGCTTCCGTCACTTCTTCACAGTTAAGGAAGTTAAGGGCTTAGACGACTTAAAGGGCATGAAGCTGCGTGTGTCCAATGACCCGATTATGAATGGTATGGTGGAAGGCCTCGGCGCAAGCCCAACGGTTGTTTCCTTCAACGAACTGTACTCCGCACTTCAGACCGGTGTTGTGGACGGTGCTGAGCAGCCAATCGCAAACTACAAGTCCAACGCATTCCAGGAAGTTGCTCCAAACCTGATTCTGGACGGCCATACACTGGGCGCAATCCAGGTTATCATCACAGATGAAGCATGGGATAAGCTGACAGAAGAGCAGCAGAACATCCTGATGGAAGCCGGCAAGGTTGCATCCCAGTTCAACAGAACCATTTCTGAGGAAGCTGAGAACAAGGTGCTTGAGGAATTAAAGGCCGATGGCATCAACGTGGTTGAGGTTCCTGATATCAAGCCATGGCAGGATGCTTGTAAAGGCATCATCGAGTCTTCTACAAAGGACCAGGCTGAACTGTATCAGCAGATTCTTGACATGAACAAATAATAAACGGCAATCAGACAGGCACAGGGCAAATGAATAAACTCTGTGCCTGTAGTTTTTGAAAGGGGAATCAATATGCCTGCAATATTTCAAAAGATTGATAAAATCAGGCCTGCATATGATATGACATACAGGGTTGTACTGTTCCTTTGCAAGCTGCTTCTGGTAGTGGATATCCTTATCACCACCATGGCTGTGGCAGGAAGGTACATTTCGTTCATTCCCGATCCTGCGTGGAGTGAAGAGGTTGTTCTGACCTGCATGTCCTATATGGCAGTGCTTTCGGCAGCTCTTGCCATCAGAAGAGGCGCCCATATCCGCATGACCGCATTTGACCGGTATCTGCCCGCTAAGATGGTAAAGAGCCTTGATATCATCGCTGACCTGGCAGTGCTTGCGCTGGCGGTAATCATGATTACAGTGGGCTGGAAGTATGCAACAGGAATCGGCTCCAAAGGTACCTATGTGAGCATGCCCAAGGTTTCCAGGTTCTGGATGTATTTCCCGGTGCCTCTGGCCGGCGTGGCCATGCTGGTTTTTGAAGTAGAGGCCTTATACAATCATGTTAAGAGTTTCTTTGTAAAGGAGGGGATGGAGTAATGGATGCAAATAGCATGGCAATTCTGGTTTTGCTGGGCAGCTTCTTCCTGATGGTATTCTTACGGTTCCCCATCGCTTATGCGGTGGCGCTTTCATCTGTGTTCTGCCTTTTGTTCCAGGGACATAACCTGACTACCATCTGCCAGCAGATGGTAAAGGGAATCAGCTCCTTCAGCCTGATGGCAGTTCCCTTCTTTATCACCATGGGATGCCTGATGGGTTCCGGCGGTATTTCCGAAAAGCTGATTGCACTGGCCAATGCATGTGTGGGCTGGATGCGGGGCGGCATGGCAATGGTTAATATTGTCGCTTCTTACTTCTTTGGCGGTATCTCAGGTTCTGCTTCTGCAGATACGGCTTCTCTTGGTTCCATCCTGATTCCCATGATGGTGGACCAGGGATACGATGACGATTTCTCAACAGCAGTAACCATCACTTCATCCTGTGAGGGACTGCTGGTGCCTCCCAGCCACAATATGGTTATCTATGCCACCACGGCAGGCGGTATCTCCGTGGGAAGCCTTTTCCTGGCAGGATATATACCGGGAGCACTGCTGGCCGTAACGCTGATGATAGGATCCTATATCATTTCCGTTAAGCGCAATTACCCTAAGGGCGAGAAGTTCAGCATCATCAACCTGATTAAGCAGCTGAGTGTTTCCTTCTGGGCCCTGGCAGCTGTGCTGATAGTTGTATTCGGCGTGGTAGGCGGCGTGTTTACGGCCACAGAGTCCGCAGCAGTTGCTGTTATCTACAGCCTGATTGTCAGCGTGTTTATCTACAGGGGACTGGACTGGAAGGGTGTATGGAGAGTCCTGGGAGACAGCGTGGACACCCTGTCCATTGTAATGATTCTCATTGCAACATCCAATATATTCGGATTCTGCCTAACCCAGCTGCATGTGCCTGTCCTGGCCGCCAGCGCAATCACCGGCATGACCAATAACCCGATTATTCTGGCCCTGCTGCTGAACCTGATTCTTCTGGTGCTCGGATGTATCATGGATATGGCGCCAATCATCCTGATTGCAACCCCTATCCTGCTGCCTATCGCCACATCCATTGGTCTGGACCCGATTCAGTTTGGTATCATGGTAGTGCTTAACTGCGGTATCGGACTTCTGACACCTCCTGTTGGCGCTGTTCTGTTCATTGGCTCTGCGGTTTCCAAGGTGCCCATGGAGCGGGTGGTTAAGGCTACGCTTCCATTCTATGTGTGTATGATTATCACCCTGCTGCTGATTACCTTTATTCCGGCTGTCAGCATGTGGCTCCCATCTGTACTGGCCCACTAATAAATGAATACCGGAAAGCAGTTTATCATGTTATAATGAAAATTCAGAGTGGCGGCCATGTCGCCACTCTGTTAAGATTCAGGACATCCGTACAAGGAGCATATGAATGAGATACAAATACACATACAGGACAACGGCGCGGGATTTATGGCAGCTTTCCATGTATTATATATATGGTTCGCTGGCAGGACTTTGTAATATTATATTTACAGTGGCGGCATTTGCCTTGGGATTCTCCAGGTGGGCCCAGGCCCAGGGGATCGTAAGGTGTCTCATTGTGCTGGGGTGCTGCCTTTTTACAGTTATCCAGCCGCTTATGATTTATGCCAAGGCAAAGAAGCAGGCGGCGGGAATTACCCAGGACACCCAGGTTTCTATTGACGACAGCGGGCTTTACATCCGGGTGGGCGATGACACGTCGCAGCTGCCGTGGAAGTCGGTAAAAAGGATATCCAGGAAACCTGCCATGATTATCATATTCAGCGATACCACCCATGGATTTATATTTACAAACCGTGTTCTTGGAAATAAGAAAGAAGAATTTTACCGTTATGCCTCCTCTAAGGTGGAAGGAAGGAATGTGCATAATTAAAGGACAGGCCCTCCTTGACCGGGTCTGGTAACTGGGGTATGATATATGCGAAGGGAGGGACGGCTGCTTGAGAAAAAATGTGATTTACCTCATGGGCTGCGCCGCTGTCATGATTCTGGCCGCGTCCTGTGCAGGCAGAAGCAAGGACAGTACGGCGCAGAAGACAGTTCCGGAGTTCGTCCTGACATATGCTGAGAATCAGGCGGAGGATTATCCCACCACCCAGGGAGCTTATAAATTTGCAGAGCTGGTATATGAACAGACAGGGGGCAGGGTGGAGATACAGGTCAATGCGGGCGGTGTTCTCGGAGATGAGAAAACAGTGATTGAACAGCTTCAGTTTGGCGGGGTGGATTTTGCCAGGGTATCCCTGTCGCCCCTGGCTGAGTTTGTGCCCAAGCTGAATGTACTTCAGATGCCCTATCTGTATACTGGCCGGGAGCATATGTGGAAGGTGTTAGAGGGGCCCATTGGCACGGATTTCATGAATTCTTTCGGCGGTTCCAGCCTGGTGCCGCTGTCCTGGTATGATGCGGGCGCCCGTAATTTCTACAGTACGGCCGGGCCCATTGAGTCCCTGGACGACATGAAGGGGCTCAAAATCAGGGTCCAGGAATCTGAACTGATGATGGATACGATTCAGGCTCTGGGTGCCACGCCGGTGCCCATGGCTTTTGGGGATGTATATTCAGGCCTGCAGACAGGGGAGATAGACGGGGCCGAGAACAACTGGCCTTCCTATGAGTCCACCAGGCATTATGAGGTGGCCAAATATTTCACCCTGGATGAACACACCAGGGTTCCGGAGCTCCAGCTGGCAGCCCAGTCCACCTGGGATAAGCTGCCGGAGGAATACAGGAATATTATACGGGATTGTGCACAGAAATCAGCCCTGTATGAGCGTGAACTGTGGGATGAGCGTGAGAAGACCTCAGAGGACAGGGTCAGGAGAGCCGGATGCGTGGTGACGGAGCTGGATGCCGGGGAGAAAGAACGGTTCCAGGAAGCCGCGGCCCCTATGTACGAAAAATACTGTTCTGAATATGTGGATATTATTGACGATATCATGGACGCGGGCAGACAGTGACAGGCTTCAGATTGGACAGGTATAGAAATGAATTAGAATATAGAGCAAAAAACAGACCATGGTCCGTGCAGTGGATCCATGGTCTTATTTTGATTGGTTTTTACAGATAGACTCAGATAAGTGTCAGCCTAGGGGTACGATGGTGACATTATCCCCCGAACCGTTATCAGGAGACGGTGCCTGTGATGCCTGAGTAGGTGATGGTGCCTGCGGCGCCTGCGTGGGAGACGGTGCCTGTGACGACTGAGTAGGCGATGGCGTCTGCGGGTCGGCGGGAGACAGGGCAGCTGTTGTGGCCGCGGTGGATTCTGCGGCTTTAGTGGTTTCTGCGGCCTTAGTGGTCTCCTTGGCTTTGGTGGTTTCCTTGGCCTTGGTAGTCTCCTTGGCTTTGGTGGTTTCCTTGGCCTTGGTAGTCTCCTTGGCCTTGGTGGTTTCCTTGGCCTTGGTGGTCTCCTTGGCTTTGGTGCTTTCTTTGGCCTTGGTGCTTTCCTTGGCCTTGCTGGTTTCCTTATCCGTGCCCGAACCCTTGGAGCTGCTGCCGTTAGTGCCGTTGGTGCCGTCTGAAGGGAATTCCTTGTCACGGCCGCTGAGGTCTATGCCGTCTTTCACGCTGAAATAGGAGCCTTTTATGGTATTGCCCGCGTAATCCGCCACAAACACTACAAGAGTCTGGGTATCCATGGGGAAGGTAATCTCTCCGGATTCTTTATTAATATGGCTGGGTTTGACAGTCTTTTCCTCTTCATCCGTGGCATAGACAGCATCAAAGTTAATACCGGACTGGCTGTCCTCTGCAGTGATGGTCAGTATGCCGTTTTCCATCACATAATCTTCCTGTATGGTAGGCGCCATATCGTCCAGGGCTTGAATGGTGTCGGACAGTCTGGCAGACATTCCGTTCCATCCCTTCACATATATCTGCAGGGTTCCGTTGCTGGTCAGGGTGGCAGTGTAGACTCCCTTTTCCTTTTCCATTTCAAGGGGCTGGGATTCCATGGTGACGCTGGTTTCGCGTATGGGGAGAAGGGAACGTATGCGGATGGATATATCCACGCTGCGGTAATCCCTGGTGTCAGATACATCATACTCTATCTTTGGTTTGGATGTGGCCACAATGAATATGACCAGATTGATTAGGATAATGGGGAGTATGTAGAATACCAGGGTATGCAGTTTTCTGTTATCGTTCCATGAACGTTTATTATAGGTGTTGCGTTTGGTGCTTCTGCCGCGGTTGCCGCCGTAAGAACCGGAAGCACGTTCGCTGCGGGGAGCCGAATATGACGAATGACGATCCATGAATTATCCTCCTTAAGTATTGCGGAAAAAATACTTCTATAGCATATCAGAAATTCTCTTTTCTTACAAGTTTAACTTGGAAAATGGCAAAGATTCCACAATACCCTTCAAAATGCCGCCTGAATATGTTATGATAGGTGTGATTCCTGACATCAAAGGGAGAGGTACATAAGGAATATAAATAGTGCTATCACAGAAGGAGTAAGACCTATGATTGGAGAAGCGGCTGCGTTTGCAGATAAAGCCCACAAGGGAGCTTTCAGAAAGGGCACAAAGATTCCGTACATCACGCATCCCATGGAGACGGCAGTGATTGTGTCCGCCTTTACGGATGATGAGGAAATCATTGCGGCAGCACTGCTCCATGATGTTATGGAGGATGCAGGAGTTACCAGGGAAGAGCTGGAGGACGCGTTTGGTCCCAGAGTAGCGGATCTGGTAGTGGATGAGAGCGAGGATAAAAGCCGCAGCTGGCAGGAGAGAAAGACCCGTACGGTCAGGCATCTCTGCACGGCTTCCAGGGAGATTAAGATATTGGCTCTGGGGGACAAGCTCAGCAACATGCGCTGTACGGCCAGGGATTATCTGGTGGTGGGCGATGCCATATGGCAGCGGTTTAATGAGAAGGATAAGCAGAAGCATGCCCGGTACTATTGGGGGATAGCCCATGCTCTGAAGGAGTTGGAGGACCACCTGTATTTCAAGGAATATGTAATGTTATGCAGGACCGTGTTCGGCGAGGATGTCATTTCCTCAAATAAAGACATGATGCAAGGAGAATATGAATGATCAGATGTGGGAAAAAGTCAAAGATTCTGGCTGCTGTCTTGGCAGCCGGAATTATTTTAAGTATGCAGGGAATGACGGCATTTGCCGGCAGCACAGGGGTAGGTGCGGCTAAGTCGGCCCAGACAGGTCCGGGTGTGGCAGCACAGAATGACAGCCAGACAGGCCAGCCGGAGGGACAGACAGTACAGCCGGAGGGGCAGAACGGCCAGACAGGCCAGGCGGAAGGCCAGACAGTACAGCCGGAGATCCAGACAGGCCAGCCAGAGGGACAGGCAGGCCAGCCGGAAGGCCAGACAGGCCAGGCCGAGGGACAGACAGCTCAGCCGGAGGGACAGGTAGCCCAGCCGGAAGGCCAGGCAGTACAGCCGGAGGGCCAGGAACAGAGCGCACAGCCGGTCCCGGGCCAGGAACCTCTCCAGGTAAATTACAGCGCTTTTATATTGCAGCAGGGATGGAGCGCGGTCACGGCTGATAACAATTTGTGTTCAGCCCCGGTCAACTCATGGGTCACTGCCGTAAAAGCTAATCTGATTCATATTCCGGACGGTACACAGGTGGGCATTCGCTACCAGGTGAATCTGAGCGGTACGGGTTGGCTCTCCTGGGCGGAGGACGGAGCTGAGACAGGAGGAGCAGAAGGCGTCATGCCTCTGGAATCCATACGTATGGAACTGACAGGCAGCGGCGCAGCCGCATATGATTTATACTATAAAGTACTTCAGAACGGCGCCTGGACAGACTGGGCGGCCAATGGTGCGTCCGCCGGACAGGAGGGTGCAGGCCTCAGGGTGGACGGCATACGGGCTTCCATTACGGCTAAGGGTGCAGGGATTCCTGCGGATCCGGTGGTTTCCCATGGGATTGACCCGTCCAGGCCTATGATTGCCCTTACATTTGATGACGGACCCAAGACATCCGTGACCAGCCGGATACTGGACAGCCTGCAGGCCAATGGAGGAAGGGCAACATTCTTCATGCTGGGCTCCAATGTGAACGCCAATGCAGGGGTAATCAGGCGCATGGCGGACCAGGGATGTGAGGTTGCCAACCACACCCATGACCACAAATATCTGACCAAAATCGGTGCTGAGGGAATTGTAAGCCAGGTGGGGTCCACCAACCAGAAGATCCAGGCTGTCTGCGGCGTATCACCGGTCCTCATGCGCCCGCCGGGCGGATATATTGATGGGGCGTCCCTTAACGTGCTGGGTTCCATGGGTATGCCTGCCATCATGTGGTCTATTGATACCAGAGACTGGCAGCACAGGAATGCGCAGAGGACCATAGACACTGTGCTGAGCCAGGTTAAGGATGGGGATATCATACTGATGCATGATATCTACAGTACAACAGCAGATGCGGCGGTGGTGCTGATTCCGGAACTGACAGCGCGGGGATATCAGCTGGTGACAGTAAGTGAGCTGGCGGCCTACAGGGGAGGAATCGCTCCCGGACACAAGTACAGCCAGTTCAGACCGTGATTCGGCTGACCATGCAGCGGCAGATAAATTTGAGACGGTATTCCTTCTATCGGAGAGGGGGTACCGTCTTTTTGTCCGTCTTTCTGTCAATGGGGGCCGGGTACTGATTGAGCGTCCCGGCATATAAGTGTCGGCATATAAGTCCCGGCATATAAGTGTCGGCATATAAGGCCCGGCATATAAGTCCCTCCATATGAGATGAATAATATGGGAATTACCCTTGATTCTTGTTCTCAGGTTATGTATAATAAGACCACAGATTGTTTTCTTCAGACATCTGGCTGTGCGTCTGCACAGAGGCGGGGTTTTTATTCTGAAACCCGTGTTTCCCATTTTAACAGGCAGTTTTTATTTGTGCACATTGACATATTCATATGATTTGTATACTGTTCTCCGGCAGTTAGTAAAATGGCAGATAGCCGGGAGGAATGCTTATGGCAGATAGAGGGAAAGGAATACCGTTGGAAAAACGGATAAATATAAGTGGAAAAATGGGCAGGGCTGTGTTTGCTGTGACTGCCGTGACGGCAGCTGTATTCTGGCTGTCAGGCAGTGCGGCGGCCATGGAGGCGCAGGAACCGAAGGACGGGGAACGTTATGGCGCAGAGCTTCGGATCACCAGGGACGTGGAGACGGAAGAGGACGGGGGAATCCGGGAGCCGGCTGACCGGTATTGGGACGGTAATGGAAAGGAGTACCGGCTGGATTCCTGGGAGATAGTGACAATTCCGGGACAGGATGTCAGCCGGCATCTGGAGCGGAAGATGGTGTATACCGGTGTGGAAGGGGCTGAAGAGATTCCCGGGTCCATTTCCCTGAAGGAGGATGTAGCGGGAAATCAGGCAGAGGGAATCCTATTCCTCAGGAAAAGCCGGATTGTAAGAGAGGAGTGGCAGGATGGATTTACGGCGCCCGTCACCTTCCACGCCTATGGTGCGGATGAATACCAAGGAGGCTCCCTGGTCATACCGGGGGACGCGGTTTTAGAGACCTGTGTGTCCATGGGAGGGCAGCTGCTGGAGTTTATGGGCCTGTCTCCCCTGGAGTACCGCATACTTTTTGCAGACTGGTCAGGGGAGTCATACGAGGATGAGGAGGGGAGAATGTGCCGCCAGGCCATGGTCTGGGGTCAAAAGCTCCTTAGGGACTATGAGGCCGAATATGAAGGAGAAGTCAGCTGGACAAAACCGGAAACCCGGGAACTGGAGATGGTTTACAGGCAGATCCCTGAGGTTTCTCCCGCAGCTTTGCAGACAGCTCAGGGGGCAGACCATGTACCTGTACCGGAGATTCAGGGTGAGGAACCGGTGGGGAATCTCTGGTACTGGGTACGCAGCGGTTTTGTCATAACAGTGGGGGCCGGACTTATAGGCATAGGCGTGGGACTGCTGGCTCTTTTGGCAGTGTGGTACAGGCAGAACCGGCGGGAGCACCGAAGAAGATGCCTGCCCCGCATAAAAGGTTGAGCCCTGCGGCTCAGGTATGATATACTTTACATAACAAGGGAGGGATAAACTCCCGTAAGAAAAGGAGAACAGATATGACAAATCCTGTGTATGACAAGCTGAGAAACTGCTATGACAGCATAAAGGATAAAATTCCCTTTGAACCTAAGGTGGCACTGGTGCTGGGGTCCGGCCTTGGCGACTATGCGGAGCAGCTGGAAATCCGGGGTACCATTGATTACCATGATATAGAGGGATTTCCGGTATCTACGGTACCCGGACATAAGGGCAGGTTTGTGTTCGCCCGCATAAATGAGGTTCCGGCCGTACTGATGCAGGGGCGTGTCCATTATTATGAGGGCTATCCCATGTCAGATGTGGTCCTGCCTGTCCGGCTTATGAAGCTTATGGGAGCGCAAATCCTTTTCCTGACCAATGCGGCCGGCGGAGTCAATTATGATTATGGGGCAGGGGATTTTATGCTCATAAAGGACCAGATATCCTGCTTTGTTCCCTCACCGCTGGTGGGGCCGAACCTGGAGGAGCTGGGACCAAGGTTTCCGGACATGAGCCATATATACGATGAGGATCTGAGGGACATCATCCGTTCCACTGCTCTTGAGCTTGGTATCAGGATACAGGAGGGGGTCTATGTGCAGCTCACAGGACCTGCCTATGAAAGCCCGCATGAGGTGAAAATGTGCAGGATACTGGGCGGGGATGCAGTGGGTATGAGTACGGCCTGCGAGGCAGTGGCGGCCAATCACATGGGGATGAAGATATGCGGTATATCCTGTATATCCAATCTGGCCTGTGGCATGACAGACGTTCCGCTGTCCCACAAGGAGGTCCAGGAGGCATCAGATAAAATGGCCCCTCTCTTCAAAAAACTGGTATCAGAGTCCATCAGAAAACTGGGGCGTATTTAAACTTTTATGAAAAATTAAAGAAAAAGACATAGTAAAATAGTGTTTTTCGTAGTAATATGTAACGTGGACAAAGGCAGGGGGAATATGCTGCCCGTCCTGGCATAGTATATGACATATCATGATTTAGAAAAGAGGAGATTATTATGAAGAGACACTATTTGGCAGTTGCAGTCCTGGCACTTGCATTGGGGATGACAGCTTGTTCTTCCGGCAATAAAGAAACTACAGCGGCCCCAACTACTACAGCAGCCCAGACTGAGACAGAGAAAGCGGCAGAAGCAGAAGACGATATGGAACTGGAATACTTCTATGGTTTTGTGGGAGAGGTAGCTGATAAGGTGGTTACCGTTAAGGACGACGAAGGCAAGGAAGTGAAGTTTGATGTATCTGAGGCCAAGATTGAAGGCGCAGATGCCATTGGAGAAGGGGATGAGGTAGAGATTGCCTATGCAGGTGAGCTTTCCGCAGACACCACCAAGGCAAAATCAGTGGATATCGTTACATCTGCAGCAGCAGAGGCAGCGGAAGAGGCAGCCGCTGAGGAGGATGACATTGTCACGGGAACCATAGAGAAGGCAGACGACAATACCCTGACTCTGACCACGGACGAGGGTACATATACCTTTAACACCAAGATTGCGCAGAAGGTATCCAAGGACGGCATCAAGTCCGGCGTACAGGCAGATGTGACCTACTACGGGGATCTGGAAGACGAGACCGACAAACCGGTGGCCACTAAAATTGTGACCGAGGATGCCATGGACTCAGAAGACGCTAAGATCAATACCCTTTCCGGCAAGGTGGCAGAAGTTGGGGCGGATTATGTGGTCATCGACACAGCGGACCCGGAGAATACCCTGTTTACCTTCCTGGGAAAAGAAGGCATGTTTGACAAACTGAAGGTAGGGGATACCGCAACTGTTATCTACGAGGGAACCCTTACAAACAAGACAATTACAGCTACCGGCGTGAAGTAGAGAAGATGCAGCTGGCCGCGGCACAGACAGATAGGGACTGTGCCGCGGCATTTTTTATTTAAAATTATTAGCACTCGACCCTTGACAGTGCTAACAACATGTGTTATAGTACGACTAGAACAAAGATGACAAAGCACAATTCCGTAGGCCGCTGCTTCCGGAGGATACACACAGGCATTCTGGTCAGAGGCGGCAGAGAAGAAAGGGGAATGGGCAATGAATATTAATAAATTTACTCAGAAGTCAATGGAAGCAGTTCAGAACTGTGAGAAGCTGGCATATGAATACGGAAACCAGCAGATTGATGAGCAGCACCTTCTGTACAGTCTGCTGACCCTGGAGGACAGCCTGATTCTTAAGCTGATAACCAAGATGGGAATACAGGGAGATATGTTTTCCAACGAGGCAAAGCAGGCAGTGGAGCGGCTGCCCAAGGTAAGCGGCAGCGGCCAGCTTTACATCAGCAGTGATTTGAATAAGGTGCTCATAAGCGGAGAGGACGAGGCAAAGGCCATGGGTGATGAATATGTATCCGTGGAGCACTTGTTCCTGTCTCTTTTAAAGCATCCCAATAAGGAAATCAAGGCGTTATTCAAGTTATATAATATAACCCGTGAGACATTTCTTCAGGCACTGTCCACAGTAAGGGGCAACCAGAGGGTGGTCAGCGATAATCCTGAAGCCACCTATGATACATTAGCCAAATACGGATATGACCTGGTGGAGCGGGCCAGGGACCAGAAGCTGGACCCGGTTATCGGCCGCGACAGCGAGATTCGTAATGTTATCCGTATCCTCTCCCGTAAGACGAAGAACAACCCGGTGCTTATCGGTGAGCCCGGCGTGGGCAAGACAGCTGTGGTGGAAGGCCTGGCCCAGAGAATCGTGCGGGGGGATGTTCCGGACGGACTGAAGGATAAGAAGCTCTTTGCCCTGGACATGGGATCCCTGGTGGCGGGAGCCAAGTACAGGGGTGAATTTGAGGAACGGCTGAAGAAAGTCCTGAAGATCGTGTCCGATTCCGCCGGCCAGATCATCATGTTCATCGACGAACTGCACACGGTGGTGGGGGCCGGGGCTTCCGAAGGCTCCATGGATGCGGGGAATATCCTGAAACCCATGCTGGCCAGAGGGGAACTCCGGTGCATCGGTGCCACCACCCTGAAGGAATACCGGAAGTATATCGAAAAGGATTCCGCCCTGGAACGGCGTTTCCAGCCGGTGCTGGTGAAGGAACCCAGTGTGGAGGATACCATTTCCATCCTGAGAGGGCTGAAGGAACGGTACGAAGTCCATCATGGGGTCCGGATCAAGGACTCTGCCCTGGTGGCTGCGGCAACCCGGAGCAACCGGTATATCAATGACCGGTTCCTGCCGGACAAGGCCAGCGACCTGGTGGATGAAGCCGCTGCCCGGCTGCGGGTGGAAATCGATTCCATGCCTACAGAACTGGATGAAAGCCGTCGGCGGATGCTCCAGCTCCAAATCGAGGAACAGGCCCTGTCCAAGGAAGAGGATGATGCTTCCAAGGCCCGCCTGGAAAAGATCAAAGAAGAACTGGGCAAGCTGAAGGGCGAGAACGACAAGCTCATGGACCAGTGGAAAGCTGAAAAGGGCGGCATTGCCAAGATCCGTCAGGTGAAGAAGGATATGGACAATGTGAAGAAGGAAATGGAAGAAGCGGAACGGTCCTATGACCTGAACCGTCTGGCGGAACTGAAGTACGGCAAGCTGCCGGAACTCCAGAAACAGCTGGCGGCCCTGGAAAAAGAGGAACATTCCGACAAGCGCCTGCTGAAGGAAGAAGTGGACGAGGATGATATCGCCAAGGTGGTGAGCACCTGGACGGGGATCCCCGTGAACCGTCTGATGGAAGGGGAAAAGAAAAAACTGGCCCATCTGCCGGAAATCCTCCACAAACGGGTGATCGGCCAGGACGAAGCGGTGGAAGCCGTCAGCGAAGCCGTGATCCGGGCCCGGGCTGGGATCAAGGACCCCAACAAGCCCATCGGCTCCTTCATCTTCCTGGGGCCTACCGGTGTGGGCAAGACCGAACTGGCCAAAGCGCTGGCGGAAGTGCTGTTCAATGATGAGAAGAGCATCATCCGGATCGATATGAGTGAATACATGGAGAAGCACACGGTGTCCCGTCTGATCGGTGCCCCTCCTGGCTATGTGGGCTATGAGGAAGGCGGCCAGCTGACGGAAGCGGTGCGGCGTCATCCGTATTCCGTGATCCTGTTCGATGAAATCGAAAAGGCTCATCCAGATGTATTCAACGTGCTGCTCCAGGTGCTGGACGACGGCCGTCTCACCGACGGCCAGGGCCGGATGGTGGACTTCAAGAACACCCTGATCATCATGACCAGCAACTTGGGATCCCATGAAATCATGGAAAAGAAGGGGGCCATCAGCAAGGACGAAGTCCGGAGCATGCTGATGAAGTTCTTCCGGCCGGAATTCCTGAACCGGGTGGACGACATTGTAGTGTTCAAACTGCTCCAGGAAGAACAGCTGAAGGATATCGTACGGCTGATCCTGAACCATCTGGGCAGCCGGCTGCACAGCCAGCTGGAACTGTACCTGACGGCCACCGACGAAGCCATCGCCTACCTGGCCAAAGCCGGGTTCGACCCTGCCTTTGGGGCCCGTCCTCTGAAGAGATTGATTGTCCACACGGTGGAAACCGTCGTGAGCAACAAAATCGTCCGGGGCGAGATCCAGAGAGGGGACCATATCGAAGTGGTGTTACAGAACGGGAACATCGATGTGGTGAAGAAGTGAATGAAAATAAGGGCTGCTGCACAAAACGTGCAGCAGTCCTTATTTTTTATCCTTCCAAAGAATGGATGATCCTGTACAGCTTTTTCTTCAGGTCTTCCACCTCTTCCGGAGTGAACAGGGGGCCTTTTCGGTTCACCAGACAGCCCATGGCATGGGGGACTTCCAGGGCTTTGTCCCGGAGGGCTATGCCGTCGGGGGTGATTTCCACCACTACCACCCGTTCGTCATCGGGCTTCCGGTAGCGCTTCACATAGCCCATGGATTCCAGCTTCTTCAGCACCGGGGTCAGGGTCCCGGAATCCAGGTACAGCCGTTCTCCCAGGTCACGCATGGTGATGGCCTTTTCTTCCCAGAGCACCATCATGGTCACATACTGGGCGTAGGTGAGTCCGATTTCTTTCAGGAAGGGGGTATAGGCAGCCACGATCTTCCGGGCGCTGGCATATAGGGGAAAGCAGAGTTGGTTTTTCAGAAGCAGGGGATTGCAGGCATCCTTTTCGTTCATATCGATCATACCTCCGGCACGGAAAAACTTTTGGTTGCACTTTATTGTAACAGGAAAAAAACATGAAAACAAATAAAATTTAACAAAATTTAATTTGACAAAATTAAATAAAACGGGTACAATGATTTTCGCAAGAGGTTGATGGCTATAAGAAAAGAAACAGAAGGCACCGCCTGCCCGGCGGTAAGGGGAAAACAGGAGGAAAAGACAATGAGCATTTACGGACAGACCAAAGGAACGGAACTGGAATCTATGGCAAAAACCATGATGCAGGCAGAAGCCAACGGCACCATGATGTATTATGCACTGGCCCGGCTGGCCAAAGAACAGGGGTATGAGGATCTGGTGCCCCTGTTCATCGAAGCCGCCAACCAGGAAGCGGTCCACGCTGGCTTCTATGCAGTTCTCAACGGAAAATATCCCCAGGATTTCTGGGGTCTGGTGAAAAACCTCCAAAAAGCGGAAACCAATGGGGAAGCCCAGGTAAAGGCCATGGCGGACAAAGTACGGGCAGCCGGCTTTGCAGAAGCTGCTGACGAAATGGAAGTGTTCGCCAAACAGGAAGGACACCATGGGAAACTGATGGCGGAAATCCTGGCCCGGTATCCCCAGGAAGAGAAAAAGGGAAAGACCAAAAAAGTGTATGTGTGCCCGGTCTGCGGGTACGAATATGAAGGGGACATCAACAGCGAAAGCGATGACTGGGTCTGCCCTCTCTGCGGCCAGCCCAAAAGTGCGTTCAAGGAAGTAAAATAAGAGGATGAAAAACAGGGGGTGTTGCACAGAAGGTGCAGCACCCCTTCTTGACATTTCCGGGAATTTTTTCTACTATGTTCTTTCAGAACGTATTTTTGTGTCTGAAGGTGAAACTGTTGGAAAACGAAAATCCTGTTTTTGTGCGCCGGGCAGATGCCCGGCTGTTTCTGTCCATATTGGCCGCGGGACTTCTGTCCTTTACCGGCGTGGTCATTGAAACGGCTATGAATGTAACTTTTCCTACCTTGATGGAAGAGTTTTCTGTGGGGACATCTACGGTCCAGTGGCTGACCACCGGATATCTGCTGGTGCTGGCCACTGTGGTCCCCCCTTCCAGCTACCTGAAGCAGCGGTTCCCCCTGAAAAGGCTGTTCGTGGCCGGGAATCTGCTATTCCTTACGGGAACAGTCCTGGATGGAATGGCAGGGAACTTCTTCCTGCTCCTCTTGGGACGGCTGCTTCAGGGAACCGGTACGGGGATTGGACTGCCGCTGATGTTCAACTTGGTGCTGGAACAGGCTCCCTTGGACAAAATCGGCACCATGATGGGAGCGGCCATGCTGGTATGCGCCCTGGCTCCAGCTGTAGGCCCTTCTTTGGGAGGCTGGATCATCGGCCAATTCGGCTGGAGGATGATCTTCGCAGCGCTGGTGCCCGGGCTGCTGTTCTCTCTGGGCATCGGGCTCTATGCCATCCGCCAGTCTTCAGCTTGGGGGCCCCGTCCATTTGACAGCTTTGGCTTGGGCTGCCTGGGATTGGCGTTTACCTGTCTGCTCCTTTTGTGCAGCTATGCCTCCGGGCTGTCGGCAGGTCCTCTTTTGGGGCTGGGAGGTCTGCTGGTCCTGGCCCTGACCATCTTCGCCCGGCAGGAAAACCGGCTCCAAAAGGCCGGATCCACACCTTTGCTCAATCTCCAAGTGTTCCGGGTGCCGGCTTTTGACGGGGCGGTGTTGGGACTGCTCCTGGTCCAATTCCTATGTCTGGGGGTGGGCTTCCTGCTGCCCAACTATGCCCA
>OGIT01000309.1_pt1 | contig 26813 bp, 27 predicted proteins | sample 1571881 | NCBI WGS metagenome assembly OGIT01 (sample SAMEA2582101, study PRJEB24529) | metagenome | biome: Human gut stool | place: China | collected 2011 | reverse complement strand
GGTCAAATTCACGATGTGTAACAGACAATTCGGCGGCCAGTTCACGAAGTTTCTTCTTCATTCCCGATGGATACAGCAAACGGTTTGTTTTCAAAGCACGAACTTGCTCATTTATAGTTTCATATTTATTTTATAAGTCATTCACCAGTAAATCCCATTTCTCACAAAACGCTAAATATATTTGCTTTATCTTCCACTGTTCTATTCCTTTTCCAACCTTATCGAAAATAGAACATTTAAATACATCTATAATCGTACAAACAACATATATGACTATTGAACTTATCAATATTGCCAAAATTCCTGTACCTATGTTATTTATCCAATTTTGTACATGAAAGACTTTTGTAAAAAGCACACTCATCATTGAAAAGTGAATAATATATACACTAAAACTATGTTTCGCTACATAATTAACTATATTTCCTCTCCTTTTTCGCATAGGTTGTAAATTTAAAAAAAAGCTAAATAAGCAAATTGCCTCTACAATTGTCACTGGAGAAGAATATCCGTAAAACTTACTAGATAAATTTTCACCTGCACCTACTTTTATAATCAACATTTTTGACATAAGTAAGCAGATTGCCAACATAAAATATCCTATTAACCATCTATATTTTTTCCCATTACTACAATAATACATTCTTAACCACGCTGCTATAAAATATAAAAGTATAAATAATGAAATTCCCATTCCTCCAGTCGGATCTTGCGACCAGCTTACTGGTAATAATGTAGTTCTAATACTAAAAATCAGTACTAAATAACCTATCAATATTGTAAAATGCTTTTTGGATAAACTGTATATCAATTTATTAAGAAACGGACTTAACATATATAACAAAACATATGAATTAACAAACCAGAATTTTTTTGTTAATATTGGAAATATTGCTCGAATCAATTCTATAGTAGAATGTGCGCCCCCCCCCAATTTTCATTGCTAGGATACTAAATATGAACGAATAAATCCACACTCCAGAAATTGCTGTTTTAAATACATTCTTCGCCTTGAATTTTGACTCAACCATAAAATATCCACTAATTAGAACGAACACATCGACAGCAATAATGCATAGTGCTTCCATAAACCAATATACATAATATCTAATGCCAGAAGCATACTCTAATGCTCCCGTTGTCAAAAGGCAATGTAGAACTAGTACCATAAACATTGATATAATCCGTAATAACTCAATATTAGAATTTCTTTTTGTATACATACTTTCCCTCTCATATAAAATTAGAATTTTCTAAAGAACACATTATATTAATATATCATAAAATCTTTTTGGTTCGCTTATATCACTTTCAAGTCCAGATAACAATTCTTTGGTTTTTGTATAATAATGACAAGCTGTATCTTTTTGATAATAAGGATTAACTATCTTTTCTATGTTTGTATTATACGATAGTACATTTTCTATTGCCTCTCCTATATCAGTAGACTCACATTTAATATCAATTACGCTATTTCCACGTACTCTCCCATTCTGTCTGTCTCCAATATTAATCGTATAAATTCCTAAACTTGGTGCTTCAATTATTCCAGAAGAAGAATTTCCTATTAAACAAATTCCTTTTTTTAATAAATAATGGTATGCATCTGGATGAAGGTTTTCAAAATACAATGTATTATCATTTTCTTCAACAAATAATTTAATGGTATTTCTAATTATGTCAGAATGAGTGTCTGCATTTGTTCCAAGAAATACAAATTGATAGTCTTTAAATTTAGAAATCGCACATAAAAGTTCTTTTATCTGCTCCAAAGTACTTCTATTAGTAAGTGTTTCCGGATGGAATAGTATCACAAAATATTTTCTCTCTGGTAAACATTTCACAAAATCAGGCACATTTTTTTCATCCATATATAAACAATTCTCTGCTCCAAGCGCACCTAAATAAAATACCTTATCCGGCTGTTCTCCAAGCTGAATAACTCTTTTTCTATATTCTTCAGTGGCTGTAAAATGATATAAACTCATTTTTGTTATTGCATGACGAATAAATTCATCATAGTTGCCGTATGTAGCTTCTCCTCCATGAATATGTAAAATAGGAAGTTGTTGCATTGCTGCAGCTGTTGCTACTGACAGCATTTCATATCTATCTCCTAAAATAATAAGTAAATCATATCTATTTGTTACAAAATGGTCTGCAAATCCTTCCATTGTCTGTGCCATAGTGTGAAGGATCATTTTATTTGATGATGAATCTAAATCCACTTTGATTTCTGCTGCAATGTCAAATCCATCTTCATAAATTAATTTAACTTGATTACCATATGTTTCACTAAGAAGTGCACCAGTAACCAATATTTTCAAATCAATATCGTCATCTTTATTTAATAAATCAAGGTATCGACGTACAATTCCATAATCGGCTCTTGATCCTGTTACAAAAGCTATTTTTTTCATAAGACTTTCTCCTGTAATTTCTTCTTCATACATAGATTTGCAAATTCATAGTCCAAAGAAGTATCAATATCAATTGAATCAAATGTATTCATGATATACGCCATACTTCTAGCGCCAAAAAAATGTTTGTGGTTTAAATATTCCGTGGGTTTACCAATAAAAATTGCACCATTGGGGGAATATTCTTTATATGTCTGCCTCCGATAATTTGAAAAATCAGTATCAAAATATTTTAAACTTCCATCCTGTCCAATTGGTCTCACAAGAACCGAAGAATGCTCAGCCTCCTTTACTGAAACAAGGAAATCATATTCCTGCATACACTCTTCAAACATTTCACAAGCCCTTTTTATATGTAATTCATCTCTCATCGGGGAAGTAGGCTGTAACAATACAAAATAGTCCACTATTTCTACTTTACTTAACACGTCAGCTATTACCATATAAGATGTTGCTTTATCATTAGATAATGCCTCTCCCCTGTATAATACTTCCGCACCATATTGCTTCGCTATTTCTCCATACCTTTTAGAATCAGTTGAAACAATCACTTCATCGAAAACTTCACTTTTAAATGCTGCTTCTATTGAATATGCAATTAACGGCTTCCCACATAAATCAATTATATTTTTATCTTTCAATCCTTTTGATCCGGAACGAGCCGGAATAATTGCAATTTTCTTCATAATTAAATAATCTCCTTTTCAACAATATCTTGAAGTACTCTATATCCTTCTTCTGTCAAATGTAGACCATCCAACGTATATTCAGTCTTCAAATTACCAAATTCATCATCCAGAGGACTTGTATTAATCCAGAAAATATTTTTTAAATTTATTTGTAAATAACTATTTAAGGAGTCTATATACTTATTATTGCGATCAAGTCTTCCATTTACATGTAGACATTGCAGAAAATATATTCTACTGAACTTTTTCCGCTTTCTTATATACTCAATTGTATTTTTAATACTCTCTAATATTTCTTCAAAAGAATAATTATACACAATATCATTTGTCCCATGCATAATAACATAAATGTTTTCAGAACATACCAACATATTATGTTTCAGAATATACTTCATATATTCAAAACTGGAAATACCTCTAATTCCACAATTGCGAGTTTTATGAGAATTGATACAACTCGTTTCCCAATTATCAATTTGTGAATGACCAATCAAACAAATCCCATCTCTATTTGATTCATCTCGAATAATACTTTCTTTTTCCTTAATTCGGTTTATAATATCTTTTACTAATACCTCTTGTAAATTTTCTTTTCTTTTTAAAACCAATGCGAGTTCAAAGTCATTCTTCGTATTAATTACTATCGCTTCTGATGAATTAAGGATAAATGGTTCCTCTATTTCTTTATTGCCATCTGTAATTATAAAAGCATTTACAGGATTAACAGAATTGCCTTTGAGAAAAGAAATATTTGTTTTCTCTTGGTTAAAGTCAATTGAAGCATATTTTCCAACTGAATATAAGCATCCTGTTTCATAACTTTTTATAGCTTTTTCTATTGTATAGTGTTTTAGCAAAACGGCTCTTCCTGATACCATAAAGACAGGTTTTACATCCGGAACTTGAGTTACAAATTGTACCCCCCCCCGATAAAATTTGGTATACAATTTTTTTATCTCTTCAGAATCTGTTAAAACATATATTTGTGAACTGCTTTTCAAGCGAAAAAGTTCTTCAATAATATACAGGAAAATCGGCTTTCCCCACAAATTTAATGTCAAAAATTGTTATCTAATTGTTCATCTACTCTGCAATCTACACAATATATCATACTTTTTAACACTCCTGCCACTCAAATCCAGAAACTGTGATCAACTCATCTTCATTAAAATCTCGTTCTGCAACTTTACCTAATACCTCATACCAATGTAATGGACTAATTCCATTTCCAGGTCTTTTACATGTAATATTGTCTTCTGTAAAAATTTCACCCGCTGCTATTTTTTTCAATGCTACAATAGACTTTCTTGCTACGATTTTATTCTTTCTTTCAGAATCTGTCACAATTTTTTTATCACTTCCCACCATCACTTCAACTCTTCGAACATTCTGAATAAGCTCTTTCAATTCATCCGGTGTTGCTGACGCTTTATGGTCTGGTCCTTCGTAGTTCTTGTCCAGTGTAAAATGTTTCTCTATTAAATCAATTCCTAAAACAGTGGCTCCAATTGCAGCTGTATATCCAACCGAATGATCTGAAAATCCAATTTTAACATTTGGAAAATGCTTCTTTAAATCATTAATTGCTAATATATTCACATCTTTATCTGGTGTAGGATACTCCGTATTGCAATGAAGAAGAATAATATCACATTCTTTTGTTCCTGCATTCACTAAAATCTTAATACAATTTTCTATTTCCTCTATAGTTGCCATACCAGAAGAAAGTATAACTTTTTTCCCTGCCCTTTTAATAGCTCCTATTCGATTCAAGTACGGCAAATTTGTAATCTCACCAGAAGGTATTTTCCATAAACTTTGTCCAATAGAATCTAAAAATTCAACTGATCCAATATCAAACGGAGTAGAGAATACTTTTAAACCTAATTCTTCCGCATAAACCTTTAATTCTAAAAAGTCTTCATGAGACAATTCTAATTTTGCAGTCATTTCTAACTGTGAATCTGAAGTTCCAGTTGTAATTTTCTGATACTCTGCTTTCGGTGCATAACAAGATATCAAGTCCTTTGCCTTAAAAGTTTGAAATTTAACAGCATCCACACCACAATCTTTTGCTGATTCTACCATTCTTTTTGCTAACTCTTTACTCCCGTTATGATTACAACCAATTTCCGCTACAATAAATACATGTTTCATCCTAACATTGCTCCTTTATTAATTACTTTCGCTGGAACCCCTGCCACGGTCACACCATTCTCCACATCTTCAATAACTACTGCACCTGCACCAACAGTTGACCACTCTCCGATTTTTAGTTGTCCAATTGTCACAGAACTGCTGCCTATAAAGCTTCCTGTCCCAACTTCGACATCACCATTAATAACAGTGTTCGTTGATAAATTCACATGATCTGAAACTAAACATCCATGCTCAACAAGAGCTCTTGTATTTATAATACAATCATTTCCAACCACAGCTTTGCTATTTACCACAGCAAACTTTCCAATAAAACACCCTGTACCTAAGGTTGCTTTTGATGACACTATTGCAGATCTATCTACCACATTAATTAAACGCAACTTTCTCTTTTTTAATGTGTCATACCATCTTTTTCTATTTTTATTATTTCCGATCGCAATAAAATAAACATATTTCTCAGGATTTTTTAATTCATCAATACTAGCTGCTAAAATTGGTATATCCAAATGTCTATCCTCTTTCGTATATTCATCAACAAATCCAACCAACTCATAATTAAAATAATCAATCGAATCTATTACTGATTTTGCATATCCACCCGCTCCAATCAGTATTAATTTCTCCATCTTTACTCCTCTTTTCAATTTGATATCTTACATGTACTTCAATGTTTGATCCTTCAAATAAAGTAAATATTCTCTATATTTTTCTATATCAACCAATTCATTTGGCAATATATTATTAGTTATTTTTACATCGAAACCAAAAATTTCTTCTGGTTTATATCCTTGATAAGGTAATAAAACTGTCGGCGTATCAAAAAGTGCAGCTTCATATAGTGTTGTAGAATTCGCAGTCAAATGTAAAAAACTTTTTCCTAACAACTCATATAACGGTGTACTGTTATCAAAAACCTCACATTCAGGAATACTTTCTTTATATCTATTTTTTATACCATTGTTTTCTCTTGGATGTAATTTAATAACTAATTGATATTTTCTCCATTTATCATCTGTCACCAACTGTTTTTGAATACTCTGCAAAAAGGGGATCATCTCACTATAGTAATTTACCCCTTTCACATCCTGCTCAAATGGCTGTGATGTAAATAAAATATACTGCCGCTTTTCGTTACTCTCCCCAAATTCCTGCTTATACTTCTGAATTCTCGGATTTCCTATCACCTCTATTTGTGCTTCAGTAAACACTGATTTTTCTATCAAAAGTTTTTTTGTTGCTACGCCATAAAGAAGCATTGTTCTGTCAAAAAATCGTTTGCACTTTTTATTCGCATCAGAAGGATATATATATCCTGGATGAAATGCTGTAATAATTCCATGCTGTAATTCGATTGCTTCAAATTGCCCTGAAAGAATTGGAATAATATTTTCTCTGGCACTCCCCCAGAAATCAATAGCATATTGTATACTATCATAGTTCTTAAACAACCTCTCAAATACTCTTTGAGACATTGCAGTCGATGCATAAGATACCGGCATTTCATGAAGTAACAATGAAATAACTTTTTTTTCATAAGAATTCTCTGGCTCTTTAGCCCTTGCAAAAAAATGTTTTAACTGCTCTCTGCAGTCATTCTCCAATTTAACAGCTTCCTTTCTATGTAATCTCCCATAAAATTTATATAGTAATATATAAAAATCTAAGGGACAATATCTATCTTTTCTGTTATCTTTAAAATAAGCTGTATCATATAAATCTGTTCTCGATGGCCATTCAAATACCACCCCATCTGGATATCTATCCATTAAATACTCTGCTGCCAAATTTCTTCCATAATCTCTACGAAACATAGTTGATGTAAAAATCAATGTCTTGGATTTTTTTAACTTTCTAATTTTCCAAAAACTATCCCAAATACGCCGCAAATAAATTTTTCCTTTTTCTTCCTGGTATTCTGCTTCATTATTATTTGCTTCTCCTGATAGTATCAAAGATACTGAATCGCGAAAACATGTATAAATAGGCACACCATTCCATTCTATTTCATATAAAAAAGAATATTTTTTTTCAAAATTATATAGATTTTCTAATCCCATATATCCTCACTTGGTACTTATTATTAAATATAAACTTTCGAATCGACATTACTAATTTTTTTTGCTGGAACACCTGCAACTGTAATTCCTTGCTCTGTGATACTCTTTGTCACAACAGAATTTGCACCTATCACTACATTATGTGCTATTGTAATATTTCCTAAAATCCGTGCTCCAGTTCCAATATATACATTATTTCCAATAATCGGTGCACACGTTGAATCTTTCTTCCCTGATATTCCAATAGTCACATCACTAAGAATTTTACAATTATTTCCAATCTTAGCATGTGCATTTACTACAACTTTTCCATGGACAATATGAAGTCCTGGTCCTGCAACATTTGGTACTAAATCTATACCACATTTCTGTTTAAGACACCCACAGCGCCATGCATAATAATACTTCTGCCCCCCCAGAATTATAGTAATACTCCCATTTTCTCAAATTTTTCACATATTCATAATTCCAATCTCGAAATATTAAATCTCTTATCATAGACTTTACACCGGTGGGCTTAGTCTTATGATATGCTTTTTTATCTTCCTCTAAATAATATCTCAATTCTTCTTTTGTATTGATCATTTTACTTTCCCTTTATTTTGTTCATACACTTTCTCAAAATACTTTTCATATTGCTTAATCACATTTTTCCATGTGTATGGCTGAATGCTTTCATAAGCAGCATTAGATATTTTCTGGTATATTATTGGATCATCTAATAAAAATTGTATTTTCTCCCGCATTGTTTCTAAATCAGATACTGCAAAACCATTAACACCGTTTTGTATATAATCTACTTCATAACATTCATTAATATATATAACTGGAACACGCTGAGACATTGCCTCTCCAATAACTTTGGGTAATCCCTCTTTATCTGATGTCATTAAAAATAAATCCGCCTCTTTTAAGACCTTATAAACCATCCTATTTGGTATTCTTCCTAAGCATACTACATTATTAATATTTTCCTTTTTAATACGCTCTTGTATATAAAAAAACTGATCCCCATCTCCAATTAAAACAAACTTCAAATTTGGAAATTCTTTCGCGCATTCCAAAAAATATTCTGGTCTTTTTCTCTTTATAACTGATCCGATCCACACAACTGTTTTTACATTCTCTTTGAAAGTAATATTTTCTTCAATTTGGTCGATACCTAAATAAAGAACATTAGATTCAAATCCCCAATGTTTTTTTGCACTTTCCTGAATGCAACGACTAATACTAAAAGAATCTTTCATTATCTTTGTTAAAAATGTTTTTGCATACAAATTATTGGTTTCAATTTGTTCACCCACTACACCTTCAATAGATGAAACACAACATTTGTTCGGATGTTTTTTGGCAAATCTTTCATCTATTGATTCCATCTTCGGTAAATAATAAATATCATAATTTCCAAACAACATTCTTGTGTATTTGCACCAGTACCAAATAAACCGATGATGTATTAACTTATGTAAATGAATTCCTTGCTCTTTATATATTTTTTTATCAATTGGCATTTTGCCTGTGTACATTGTATGAACTTCAAATTTTTCTTTATCCAAATATCGTGCAATATTGTCACAATTCACATTTTGCGCATTTGGGAAATTCACGTATGCGCCCAAAAATATTTTTATTTTTTTCATAACTCTCCCTATAAATACCATGCCTTAACTGAAGAAGAAAGTGCCGTTGGAAGCCATGTATGCTTTGCATATATGTTTCCAATTTTTATATTTCCCCAAAGTCTATGCTGTTCTCTTTTGACATATTTTTGAATGCCATTTTCAATTTTAGAACTACTAAAAATCAACTTAACAACTTTAGCAAAACTCACAAAAATTTTTTCACCTATTTTTAATCTATCCCCTGGCCTACAAAGTATATAACTTATCTGATCAAAAATCGTAATATTTCTGAAATACCCGTTACTTCTTTTAGGTACAAAAACTATTCGATATTTCACACTTTCTATTTTTGAAACAATTGTCAAAAGCTGCTCATTTGTAACAGGAAAATCAATAACATACAAATCTATTGGTTCGCCGAAATCAACTCGCTGATTTCTCTCATCTTGAAAAATCATATTGACCACTTCTTTAGTTGCAACTAAACTATCGTATTTGCAATATTCTTGTTGAAAATCTGAATACTCCATCGAACTTACTTTCGTAATATTTTCATATAATTCATCAAATGAAAACGCTACTGGAAAAGGAATATTCTTTTCTATATCTTCGTAAACACCTCGATCTTTAAAATAATTTTCCCTATCTTGTTGTATCAAATAGATATTTTTTCCCGTACAAGCATAATCAAAAAATACACTTGAGTAGTCTGTAATCAACCCATCCATTGCAGTTAAAAATTCGTAAACTTCTAAATCATCTGGAACATTTTTGCAATATTCAAACATAGTATTGTCTTGTACCATTGCCGGATGAAATTTGACATACACAATATATGAATTTCCAAGTCGATATGCTAACTTCTCAATTTCATTCACTGGATCAAATTCATCCAGTTGACTTGCATTTCCTCTCCATGTAGGCATATATAAAATCGTTGTCTTTCCATCTAAACCGTACTCTTTTTTAATTTTCTCTTTATAACTATCATCAAAAAAAACGCTATTTCTAGGATAGCCTCCATCTACGATTCGGCCAGGAACAATTCCTTGTATCATATAGTCTTCATTAAATACTTTTTTTGTCAATTCATTAGGTGTAAGAATATAGTCTGCCATAAGAAAATTTCGTTGTGCATTGTTGCATTCAAATGCATCATTTCTAATTCTTCTACCTAAAAATTTTAATGGCGTACCATGCCATGTATTTAAATATATTTGATTAGGCTTTTTAATAAAATCCATGCTGAAAGATACATTATTTATCAAATACTTTGCATGAGATAAAGCTCTTCGATAGTCTGATGAATGTGTCTTTACCACAGTCACCCTCTGATCATATAAAATTCTTTTTTTGAGATATTCAATTATGATTTCTGGTTGCTGATGTGAGATAATAAGTTTACAATCTTTATACTCTTCCTTTTCAAAAATTTCCTTATAAATATAAAACACATTTCCTTGAAGGTTTTTTCCGCCAAAGGCTTCAAACAAAACTGTATCAGCCCATACTTCACCATCATTATAATAATCAATATAATCCCAGTATTTACTTTTTATATCGTTTCGTATTCCATCCATTCGTCCGCAAATACTCCTTATTATCCTCATTTGAACACCTCATCTTATTTATTATTATCATCTATTAAATGTATCTGTAAATATTCCTTTTACACCTAATTTCTTTAATCGCCCATATGTTTTTTTGTCATTAATTGTATGAACATATATATCAATATTTCTATCTCGAAAACATTTAAGTTCTTTGTCATTCATATTTTTATAGGCATCTATATGAATGGAAACATCTTTTATTCCGTAGGCCGTACAATACTGTACAACACGGTAGTAATCCTTTTCAAATGTCAAATTATATAACACATTTCGATGACCAATTATATCGCCATCACTCTCCGAATATATTTGTATCCATATATTTTGAAGATTGTCCTTTGCAACGCTGTTAAGATATCTAACCAACTCTTGCAATTGTTCTCTCTTTTTTGTGTCTATAATCACTTTAACATCATAATCCCTTGCAATTTTAAGACAAGTATCTAGTCTCATGCCCGTCCACCTAGGTTCATACTCATCTTGTAAAAAATCTTCCATTGTAGGAACAATGTTATTCTTAAATTCATGGCAACAAACCCATTTATGATCCTTGGTTTTGAGAACGTCTACTTCTATGCATTGATATCCGCTATTAATGCTATATATGCAGGCCTCATAAGAGTTGCTGTAGATATACCCTATGCCCCCTCCACATGCATGAGCAATCATATCTACGTTTAATGCCTTTCTATTAACAATAATATCTGAAATTTCTTTTCTGTTTCGTACATCATTCTTAACAGATATTTTTTCAATCATCTTAACAAGCATGCGATCAATCTTGCATATTGGATTTAGCAAAGTCCTGCTCAACTGCAAACTTATAATTTTTATTAATTTCATGACAAACATCCTTTTCGTATAAAAAATTGCTAAATGCACCTGTATGTTTTAATTCACAAACAGTTTGATATTCACTCACCGTATTTATCGTAAAAACAAATGTACATATATTACATTCATTAAACACTGTCCAACCTAAACGTTCTTTTAACGAAACATATGGAATGGATACAGCATATACTTTGTAATTGCAACAAATCTTTGCTATTTCATTATAATTGCTTTCTCTCATGCACACATATAGTAAATGAAATGCATATACACTACGAATTTCATTGATTTCACTCTCATTAAATACTTGAATAATAATTCGTTCTAATATTTCCGGATCAGATGTATATTCTAAAAGATATGAGGCAAATGCCATCTTATTTTTGAATTTACAGTCAAATACAATGTATAAATCTTTATATCTCTGCATATAGAATAATACTAGATCTATATTTATCGAATGAAATCTTCCATCTATAACAGAATCCTGATTTAATACATGTGACATTTTGAAATTATTATCCGCATACATACATACGTCATATTCAAATACACGATTGCCATTTTCGTAATATAAATCAAAAGCTTCCATACAATTTAAATACTTTAATCCTTGAATTCCTCCTGCATGTGTAATCACTTTGATCTTTTGAAAGTAAGAGTTCTTTTCTAGAAAACCCTCAATTTTTATATCTTCATCTTCTCGTGCTCGTTGCAGTATTTCTATTTTTCTATATATAATTTGATCTAATGCAACAAATCTTCTCAATATAAAATGAATACATCTTAAAATAAAAAACATATATACTACCTACGTTTACAAATATTTCTAACCTTACAAAGGAAACTTTTAATCATTATTTTTTCATCACTATTACAGCATAACAAGGATACAATAAGAACATATGCGAATAAATAAACAATAACTTTAACAATTAAAAAGCTAAAATCATATGAAGTCGTCACATACAAATTCACCATATAGCAAGCCAAAGCTAATGGAACAATATATTTTAAAGTTCCTATAATTGTTTTCCAAAATCTCGGAATATCCAATCCTATATTTCTCCAATAATATATATTAATCAGAATACCTTTTGTGAGTATTGTTGTAGCACCTGTGCATGCTGCGCAGCCGATAGGACCAAAATAAAGTGCAGCTGGGATACTGGTAATTACATTTAAAACCGCACAAATAACATATAGTGCTGCTTTATATTGATGTTTATTTATTGCTTGTATTACCAGAACTGGAATAGATTGTATATCAGGAATTATGGATGTTGTTATCAATATCAAAACAATATAATATGCAAGTTCAAATTCATCTCCAGCCCACAAAGCAACAAACTCTTTTCCAAATATCCCAAATCCACTTAATAATAGTGCAGCAAAAAAGAACTGAATTCTGCCAATTTTAATGGATAAGTCTGTCATATCATCCATAGATGCTCCTTTAGTCAACTTCACAGTAACTCTTGGAAAAAACACACTAGAAATAGTTTGCGGAAATTGCCTAATATATGTATGCAACTGATAACCAATAGCATACACTGCAACTGCAGATTCACCACTTATTTTTCCTAATATAATGCTATCTGCATTATCGTTCAACTGTGAAACTATAGAGCCTAAAAATATGAAGCCTGAGTAACCTATAATTTCTCTAATCAAACCAAATTCCATATTTTTTGTATTAAAATCAATTTTAATTTTAAGAACTAACTTGATATACAAAACATCAGCTAAATGCAGAGCAATAGTAAGCAGCATTGTAACAATTGAAAGTGCTACAGCCTTGTACCCCAAAATAAGTAACGGAATCATGACAATAGGCTTTAAAATAGTATATATTAAATTCATAATTTTTAAAAATGAAAATCGCTCAAAACTATTTATAATCGCATTGTATGGTTGTAATAAAAAAGACACGGATAAATTGACTACCATAATTGCAATGATAATTTTTAATTGTTTATATCCAACTTCTCCAGAAGTAACTGTAAAAAAATGTTCTGAGCCAATACAGACTACACTTCCTAACAGCAAGGTAATAATAGATAAAACTGCGTAAATGTACATAAACATTCCGTACATACTGGATGCCTTCTTTTCATCTCCCATCGCACGATATTTACTAGAATACCTTACAATTGCATTGCCCAATCCAAACTCCGTTAACCCAAGATAACTAACAGCTGCCTGCCCCATGTTATACAAGCCATATTGTTGTGAGCCTAAAGCCCGCAATAAAAATGGTGTATATACCATAGATACAATCAAACCTGCAAACATCGTAACATAAGATAGAATAATTCCCCATTGTAAATTTTTTTTATTTTCCATCTACATCTCCCTGACAATAGAACTTTTTATTGTCATTACATAAATCTAATTCTATTGAAATTTCTTATTATTTATTTAATAGTATGAACTATTACTCTCTATTTTCCTAAATACTTACTAAATATATGTTGATACCTTAATCTATTTTTTTAATTCTGTCTTAATCTGCGTAGTGGAAATTTCAGGAGTCCTAGGTAAATAAATAACTTCACAATAATCTCTTAAAAAATCAAATTTCCCCTTCCAATCATCTCCCATAACAAATGTATCAACATGATATGTGCATACATCCTGAATCTTTTGTTCCCAATTTTCTTCTGGTATAACTAAATCAACATAACGAATTGCCTCAAGTAATCTTTTCCTTTGTTCATAACTAAAATAACACTTCTTTTTCTTTTCTTTCCAATTAAACTCATCTGTCGATAAAACCACAATTAAATAATCTCCATAAGATTTCGCTCTTTGTAATAAATTTATATGTCCATAATGCAATAAATCAAAAGTTCCATATGTAATTACTCGCTTCATAAATTTTTTCCCTTCTTTTTAACCCCAAATAGTAAACTCTTTTTTTCGCTAAAATCAACTCATATAATCTAAAATAATCTTCTTCTCAACTTTTATTCAATGTTTTAGAAAAAAGATCTTACGCGATTGAAACTTTTTATAATAATTTGTTTTACTGTATATTTCTTTAATACATCTTTCATAGTGATGGCTTGATATTCCTCCCACGTCATTTTTCCACGCTTTGTCCAGTCTACGTTTATCTTATACCTTTCAAAAAACTCCAGAAGTTCTTTCTCTGCTAACCACTTTCCATTAATAACAGCACTACAATCTTTTATCCATAAATAATCATAAATTAGGGGGGCACTAACAACATACACTTTTTCTGGATAATTCCATCTTCGTGCTCTTTTTGAACCACACTCTTCGAAAGCCCAAATAGATTCCCATGAACGTAACCACTTTAACAAAACAGATTTTCTCCAAATTGTTGGAACGAAGTGTGTTTTCCACCCTTCTTTTCCCATGATGTCTAGTTCGAATTCTTCTGTAATTTTATATGTATCAGGGTTTGAATTTCTAGTTCTAGTTCCACACATTTGGAATGATGCAATACTAGAATCTTCGTTCATCCTTTTTAATATTCTTACAAAATAATCCCATTGAATATAATCACAAACAAAAAAATCATCCAATACAAGAAAAATATAATCTTCTGAAATATGATGCAAAACATCTATAAAGCGCTTACTCCATGGAAGTATTTTGTCACCTTTTTGAGTTATTGTCTTCACTGTAAATTTTAATTTCTTTTTGGGAACAAATTCTTTATGTTCTGTATTCAAATACACAGAAATATGATTCTGTTCTATTCCTTCCCCTCCAAAAACATCTAAACATTCAAAAAACGGTTCCCATAAATCTTCATATATATCACATGAAGACATTACTATCGCTAAATTATTCATTCCTTTTATCCTTTCTTATACTACCTGTAAAACACGTTATTATATATTAAACTTATATTTTCTAAAATATCCATAGAGCCAAACAAATATCATCCAAAATAAACATCCTTCTGTACTTCCAACCGCAAATAAAAACGATTCTGCATATCCGGCAATTGCTATATCCAAAAGTATTAAGACTGCCACTGAATACTCAGAAAATTCCCCCTTTTTCCATTCAGAAAACATATTTTTAAAAAAACAACAAATATATTTAACTAAATATCCTCCCAAGAATATACATCCCCAAACGCCCGTTTCCGCTAAATACGATAAATAACTGTTATGAAATGCCATATACCCTTTTATTTCTTTAGTATAATTGTAATATTTTGATATGCTATATCCACACCCAAACACAGGAAATTTTCTCCATGTCTCGACACCTATTTTCCAAAAATCACCTCGATTTGTTCCGTCCTCTTGTAATAAGCGATTCAGTCCCGAAAAGTTAGTTAAAACAACTTTTCCTGACAATAATAAATAGATAATATATACTCCCAAAACAAAACTAATAATTTTTAAAAATAAATTATTTTGTTTTAATATAAACAAAATTATTATATTGACAATTAAAGTTGCTGCTGCACCTCTTGAACCTGAAAGAATTGCTAATCCAAATGCAGCCATCATCAAGCCATAGCATAAATATTTTTTTACACCATATCTACTTTTCGCTGCAAAATATGTTGCTATAAATGCAATGTTCGAATATACTCCAAGAGTATTTGCATTCGTTGTATTTCCAATTGCTCTATTAGATCCACTATCGTATCCCAATCCCAATCCCATACATAAGATATTCTGAATTTCAAAAAGAATTATGACCAAAATAATAATCCTAAGCATCTGCCTATAATCATTCATACTATCAACTGACATAAAGAATACATAACATCCCCATACAACAAAAACAAATGCTAATATTTTTGTAAAGGATTCAAAACGTGCTATGCTTGAATATAGAGATGGTAATACCGCTATCCCAAAAAAGAGAACTAATGTAGGTGGAATTGCTATTAAGCCTTTACGTTCATAAGCTACTATCAAGATAAGTAATGCTATAAATCCCCATCTAAATAGCCCTGCATATGGTATTATAAAATATCTGGAATTTAAAGTAAAAAATGTCCACACCATCATAAAGAATACTATGCTCTTTACATCAATTATTTTTATTTTCAACATAATTTGTTGCCTCATTAAATTGTTTTAAATATGTTTCATAGTTCCAGCTTTGAATTTTTTTTCTTGTTTCCAATCTATAGTCAATCAAGTGGTTATTATATATTTTTAACAATCCATTGTACAGAGAGTCGACATCATTGTTTCTAAAACAACATCCTGTGTTTTCAGTCACTAAATCTATTCTACAACCTACAACATCCGATACTATAACTGGTAGTCCAGTAATCATTGCCTCATTAACTACAAGACCCCATGGCTCATAATTTGATGGTAATACAAAAGCATCGGACATTTTATAAAAATCTACTAATTTAGGAAAAATCTGGTATCCCATAAAAAAAATATCTTCTGTTTTCTCTGCCGTCTTTTTTAATATTTCGGTTTCACTACCATCCCCAACAATAACAAGCGCACTTTTTTTGTGGTCTTCTTTTAATTTTTTATACGCCTGGATTAACAAATTTACATTCTTTACAGGATCCAATCTTCCTACAAATAAGAATACAAATTTATCTGTTAATCCATAACTTTTCTTTATTTCTTCTTTCTTTGGAAGATTCTCATACACTTTTCTTATTCTAGATTCGCTTACAGACATTGGCATAATAATGTTCCTTTCCTCGGATATTCCATAGTATACCAAATTATCTTTTTGTAATGTTCCGCCTGGAAATCCGTAACATAATTCATTTTTCAATAAAGTTCGTAAGAAGCATTTTTTTGCAACTGCTTTAATTTTATTTTCTGGAATATGTAATGGTGTATCTGTCTCAATTGCATATGGAATCTTTTGTTTTTGACACCACCTTATACTCATCACTTGTTCTGTACCTACATATCCATTGATAATCACAAATTCTGGAGCAAAACTCTTGAAAATATCAACTACTTGTTTCTTTCTTTCCCAATTATTTCCAGAACATACATATGAATTTACTGGGAGGGTTATATCGTCTCTTCCAGTTAATTTATTAGTGCAATATATATATTGAAATTGATGACTAGTTCTCTCATACACTTCGTGAATTAAATCCATTCCATATAACATTGGTTCCACAAAAACAACCAAAATCTTCATGTCAACGTTTATTCCTCATTTCTCTTAATTTAATCAAAAATTTCCCTTTGAATGTATTTCCAACAAAACAACAATATGCGGTTTTAATCTCTCCACCAAAAGCCATCTTAAATTTATCTATATGGTTTGGTGTTTGCTCACTTGCAATATTCCCCCAATCATATAGTTCATATCCACTGTTTTTAAAATATAAAATATCAAAATTGTGCAAACCTCTGTTTGCCCATCCAGCTAGGCTTTTGTTAGCATTTTCCTTTCTGTAGTCTGAGAAAGAAAACCAAAGCAACGCATGTTTCCCATCAACTTGATATACATGATACGTCCATCCATTCAAAAACTCTGCTTTGGAAATTACAATGTTCCCATTTTCTATCATGATTTCAAATTCTGTCTTATTCAAATTATGCTTCAATTCAGGCATATCAATCTGATCACAAAATGTGTAATATTTTGTTTCAACATCCAAAATCAATTCATTATCCTTTTTAATATCCAGATTATCATATACTTTATAACTAATTTCCTCTCTTCCCGCACGTCTTACTTCATAACGAACATCTTTACTATATCTTGCCTGAATTTCCTCTTCAGTCTCAAATAAATTAGTTACAGGAGTTCTATATGTATCAAATATAATATTCTTGAGATTCTCTGGTATATCATAAAACCGCATATAACGTGAAATATCGCATTTACTTTCCACTGTTTTTTCTGGAAAAATTATTCTCTCATATTTATATAATTTCTTTTTTACTTCAAATCTTATCATCTTTTATCTCTCCATATAGCTTTAGCAAATTCTTAGCGGAATCAATCCATTTATAATTATCCTCCACAGTCTTTCTGGCTTTAACCCCAACATTCTCATATGCTTTTCCCTGAAAAATCATTTTCATTTTTTCAAAAATTTGCTGAACATTTTTGTTATCAACTAAAAATCCATCTAAGCCATCTGTTATAACTTCATCTATTCCATTTCCATAACATCCAATTGTTGGAATTCCACTTGCCATAGCTTCCAGATAAACACATCCTAAAGCTTCATACCAAGATGGCAGGCAAAATAAACTTGCATTTCTCATTAATTCTGCAATTTTTTCATATGGAACATACCCAAGAAAATCCACATAGTTAGAAATACCTAGCCTTTCTACCAAATCTTTTAGCTCCATCTCTAGTGGTCCTCTTCCCGCAATTTTAAGTCGTACATCTGTAACTCCACTGTTCACCAATTTAGCAAATGCTTTAATAGTATCATCATGTCCTTTTAACGCGATTAAATTTCCAACAGTCAAAATATATTTTTCAGATATTTTTTCAGACATGGGATAAAACTTCGTTGTATCCACACCATTATAAACCACATAGGATTTGTCATAAATGTCAACACGTTCTTGTATGCAATTTAATACTTTTTGGCTTACACCGGCAATTGCATTAGCCTGCTCATATACTTGTTTACAAACTTTTGATATTTTTTTACAATTTGGCGCATCTTTATAACTCTCATCAAAAAAAACATCTAAACCATGTCCATGAACAACAAACGGAATCTTATATTTTTTAGATAGTTTTAACGCAGCATCTCCAGCTGGTAATGGGGCATCGGCATGAATAATATCATATTCCTGAAATTTTATTCCTGAAAGTAATAATGAATAATATAATAATTTTCCAATATGCTCATATCCTCTTCCTCCCGGTAATTTTAAAAAACGAACATACTGAATCTCCACATCTTCATACTTCCATTTTTTCGTTTCATATTCTTTATCATAAACCGTCATTGGAACTACTACATCTACATCTACTCCTATCTGTTTCAATGCTTTCACCTGTTCATGACAAAAAATCCCTTTTTGTGGATAATCTGGAGTTGGATACATTCCTGAAATATATAATACTTTCATACACTCATATTAATCATTCAATATCATATTGTTTGATTCTTTCTCCTTTTAAATTTGCTATTTTAAGTCTTAATTTTTGGATTGGTCCCTTCCAATTCATTTTGCCTTGAAGCTTCTTTTCAAAAATATCCAAAGAATCTTCATTTGATATTCCTATTCTCGGCAACAATTTATTTCTTAGTTCCTTATCCTTGGCATGCCCATAAAAAGACGCAAAGAAAAATTTATAATTTCCATTTTTCGTTAATAATTTTATACTCTTTTTATCATATTTTCCATATGGCATGCAAAAACTATTTACGCATACATTTAATCTTATTTCTAATAGTTCTTCACTTTTCCTGATTTGTTCTTTCATAGATGCATCATCTAAAGTACGTATGTCTACATGATCATGCGTATGTGCCGCTACAGAAAACTGCCCTGTTTCACATAATTCTTTTAACATATTCCATGTCATAAAATGAGAATGCTGCTCTTCTATATATTTAGTTGGAAGAAATACATTCCCTTTTATATTATATTTCTGCATAATTGGCACTGCATTTTTATATACTGATTGAAAACCATCATCAAATGTAACTAAAACAGCTTTTTCAGGTAAAGGTTTCTCCATATCTTCGAACAATATTGTTTGATATCCATGTTCTTTTAAATATTTCATCTGTGTTTCAAAATGCTCTTTTTCTACTTTTTGATAACTATATCCTTTACCTTTTTCTACAATATCATGATAATAAATAATAATTAATTTCTTCATCTATTTCCTCTTAACTCAAAAATTTCACGATATCCTGTCTTCATTTTTGATTGTTCTACTTTATATTTTGCTAACTCTACAGCATGGTCTACCATCTCGTTTTTATCCTCAATACTCATACTCAGATATTCTGTCAAAGCTCTTGAAAAAGCTTCTTGGGTTCTCGATACAACATATCCAGCATTCCAGGATTCCACTAAACTCCATGGTGTTCTATCACTGATAATTGGGATACAGCCTACTGATAATGCTTCAAATACTACATGTCCATAATTTTCACTTTTGGTTGGAAGGACAAGAATATCCTGAGTAGACAGCACACTCTGTACTTCTTCTGAAGGCACATCCCCTTTATATATCCACGAGATTTCTGTTTGTTTTAACTTTTCCTGACAATTATTCCAATATTCTTTCTCTTGAATCGGTCCAAAAATCGAAAATTCCATATTGTATCCTTTAATCTGTAAGAGTACATCTATAAGGATGTCTAATCCTTTATGCTCACAAATTCTTGAAAGAAAACAAATTTTTATTGTATTTTCCCATTTTTTTGTTCTTCCAGGTACCTGAGTTCTTGGAAGATCCTCTGCTACAATATATTTACTTTTCTCTCCCATTACTCTTTTTACATCTTCTGCTTCTAACTCTGATGTTACAGACCACGTAATCTGATTGAATAAATGCAACATCTTACATCCTGCAATAAACACATTCTTTTTTAACGATTTTTGCGCCAGAGCTTCCTTTGAAAAAACTCCCATGGATGCAATTACTACAGGACATTGAATTTTTTTCTCTTTTTTTAATAATAACGTTTTATATCCATATTCTGCATAAAAACTCGTCAAATATATAATATCTTTATCTTTGGCCAGATTAAGAATAAGTTTTTTAGTAAAACCACCCGGTTGAACATACCATACCCTTGCTTTTCCAACTTTATTCCAAGTATCACGTTCAATATTTGTATAAGGTTCCGTATCTCCTTGATCCCTGTCAAAACATGCAATATAAAACTCATATTCGTCACCTAATGCATTCGTTAAATTAATCAGGGTTCTTAACGGTCCTCCATCTTTATGCCCTGGCAAATATCTTCCCGCCAAAATTAATATTTTTCTCATTTCGACTCCCTTGTATATTCAATCTCATATAATTTCGCATCTACTATAAATCGAAACCAATATGCCTGAAGATAAATATATATCTTACCTTCTTTTCCATCTAAAAATCCCAATTGTCCATAATAACGATACCAGTAATAAATTCTTGCTCTCAAAAACATCGGTAATTTATAATAAAACCCTCTTTTCTTTTTCTGCATTACATTACCGCCAGTATCCTCTCGTTGTGTTTCGTACATCTGTAATTCTAATTGACTATACCAGATATGTTTATTGAGCCATGCATCCAATCCCTTATAATCATAATGGATTAAATCTCCTGATAATTTTTCTACCTTTCCATCAACCAGAATATGCTCATCCATCAATTTATTCTCTACACGGCCTTTTCCATATCGAAACATTCGCAGAAAATATGGTTTATGTGTCCCACCATGTCGAATCCATCTTCCCATAAAATAAACTCTCCAACGCATTTCATACCCATCTATTCCTTCGGAATGTTTCACTTGTTGTTCTATTTCTTCTGCAAGTTCATGGGATATCCTCTCATCTGCATCTAAACGAAACACCCACTCTGTTTGAATATTACAATGATCTAATGCCCAGTTGAACTGATTTGCATGTCCACTCCATTCATGATAGTAAGTTTCTGCCCCTAGTTTTTTTGCGATATCAACTGTATTATCGTCACTTCCTGAATCTACTATAATAATGCGATCCGCAATTTGCTTTGCTGACTTTATGCTTGCTTTTATATTTTTTTCTTCATTTTTTGTTAATATAATTACAGTGATATTCGCCATTCCTACTCCCCTTACTTTTTTTTAGTCTTTCATTTATCTCAAATACTCTTCCATCTCATCCATAAGCATTTTCTTTTCAAAATTATCTAAATAATATCCTCTGGATTTTTCTGCCATCTCTTGTAAATCTTTTTCCTTCATTTTTTCAATAATCTGACACAATCCACCCACATCTCCAATCTCACTGCAAAGACCACACTCTGCTTCTTCTACAACACGCTTTGTCTCTCCAGATGCAGATGCAATAATCGGCATTCCACATGCCATATAAGATTGTAATTTTGCTGGAATTGTTTTCGTGAATAATTCATTATCCATAAAAGAAACAAAAGCTGCATCGCAGCAAGCTAATAACTCTGGTATTTTTTCCTGTGGCTGTCTGTCAATCATTATAAACTTATCTTGTACATCTAACCGTTTTATCTCTTCCAGAAAATTTTCTTTGTTTCTTCCATCACCTACAATTACAAATTTCACATTTTCTAATTTCTGTGCTGCTTTTGGAAGTATTTCCAAACCTTGTGCCTGCCCGATATTTCCAGTAAAAATGATTTTGAACATCTCATCATCTGGAATTTCAGGAGTATATTTCTTTTCTACCGGACAGTAGAATTCTTCTGCGTATTGTGGCCAATAACTCACTTTATTTTTATCCCTGCAGCGCTTTTGTATCTCTTTTACAAAACTTGGAGAAGTTGCAAAAATATGATCACAATGCGCATAGATATAATCCACCATTTTTCCGATCGGCTTTAAGACCAAAGGACTATGAATTCCTGTTACAATCTCCACATTTTCCGGCCAGAGATCCTGCACATAAAGATAATGAGGAATTTTATACTTTTTAGCATACCACACACCTATCAGAGCTTGCGTCATAGGTGACACTTCAAATGTGAATACATAATCCGCCTTAATTTTTGTCAGACACTTCCAAAGATAACCGGACACTACAAACGACAAATAATTACAGGCAAGACCTATCGAATTATTACCCCTCGCAGTCAACGGAATTCGTACTATTTTTACGCCATTCCATTCTTCCATTCTTTTGTGTGTCAAATCATATCCGTCATAATATTTTCCTTGTGGATAATTTGGAATTCCTGTCAGTACAGTTACTTGATATCCCCTTTTTACCCATTCTGAACAAATATCATTGATTCGAAATGGTTCTGGATAAAAATACTGACTTACTACTAAGATGTGCTTTTTCTTAGACATTTTCTATTCCTCCAGATGGGTACCTTCTGTTAAAACAATTGATTTTCTCAGACTGTTCACCCTATAGTTTTCCTTATATTCACTCATACTCATGTCATAAGAAGAATTTCCAAATGCTTTTATCGTTAATCCTCCTATTTTCCCCGGAACCTTTTCCAACAATTTTATGAATATGCCAACGAATGGAATCATGATAATTCTATGTCCCTTTACTTCCGCAATCATCTGCACCATATCAGACGTATTCGAATATTCTCCGTTTTGTGGGAAGAACACTCCGTGTTCTTCGTTGTCAATCATTAATTTCACAAACTGACACAGATTATCGATATGAAGCATGGATCTTTGATTCTTTACAATTGGAAATACTGGTAATTTGGATGCTAATTTTGCTAATTGAGGATAATTTCCTTTTGATCCTTTTCCGTAAATCATAGGTGGACGTAATACTACAACTTTAAAGTTCTCTGCATCCATTTCCTGTATTTTCTGATCTGCCCTCCATTTGCTATCACCATAAAAATTCAAAGGACAAGGCTCAGTTTCTGAGGTAATAAAATTCTCTTTACATCCAGAATATACTATCATAGATGACATAAATATAAACTGTTTTACTTTTGCCTGCCTAGCTCTTTCCGCAACTTCTATTGTCAAATCGGTATTGACTTTATAGTATAACTGTTTCTGCTCTTCCGTTACATTTCCTACATCTGCGTGTGCAATTCCTGCAACATGATAAACCACATCATATTGGGAAAAATCTGTGTCTCTCCATGTCTCATCTTGCATATCTAAAGTATCTACTTGATAATGATCTTTATCTTTCAATAACCAACGTTCCACAGCAGTTCCAATATAGCTTCCCTGACCTGTGATCAGCACCTTTTTGTATCCTATGTTTCCCACTGGCTGGATTGTTTTCTCCCCTTCTTCAGAACTATCATTCACAAAGTCATCTCCCATTTTTACCCGTCCCTTAATATTGACGAATACGATTGCAATGCTTTCAAAAATGGCACCTAACAGCACCCATCTTTTTACTACAGTATGCTTCTTTTTATCTGATTTTGTTGTATCTTTACGGAAAAATATCCAACTAACAATCCCTGCCATTCCCAGCATAGCAGCAGATAAAGCCCCCATAACTTTTGCTCCGGCTTTAATTTGCTGTGCTGCCTTTTCTGGAGAAATATCTCTCTCATCCTCTATTCCTGCTTTAGTTAGTTCTCCCGTTCCACCTTCTACAACTCCATCTGAACTTAACACAGAACCAATCGTTCCCAAAAAGCACTTGATATCAAAGAGTAAGCTTTCTTTTTCCACATATTCTCCATCTAACTTCGCTTTTACAGGAATTTCCAGCTCATCTCTTCCGTTGATCTGTGCCCAGCCTGTCAATCCTGGTTTTACATCATTTGCGTGATATTTCTCACGCTCTGCAATCAGCACATCCTGATTCCAAAGAGCCGGACGAGGCCCAATCACAGACATATTTCCGATAAAAATGTCCCAAATCTGCGGAAGCTCATCCAAACTGTGTTTTCTTAAAAATTTTCCAACCCTTGTAATATACTGATCCGGATCTCCCAACATATGAGTTGGCACATCATGTGGCGTACTCATTTTCATACTACGGAATTTATGTATTTTGAAAAATTCTTTATTCTGCCCTACTCTTTTCTGCGTAAAGAATACAGGTCCTGGATCATCTATTTTAATTGCAATTGCAATTCCCGCATAAATAGGAGATAAGACCACTAATCCACCAAAAGAGAGCACAACATCTATGGCTCTCTTAATGTATCTGTCATAAATTCCTTTACTTTTTTTAGTTTCTCCAACTGCTTCCAAATGACCTCTGACACCATCTGCATTCTCTTCATCACTTTCATCTTCTACAAAAACAACTTTTTTCCCAGCAAAAGGATTTTTCCGATCTTTTTCTTTTTCATTTGTGTATCACTTAAACCAACCTACTCTTTCAGTTTTTCGGTATCCACTCCTTTGTACAGTTAGGTCTGTTGCTGATTGTCTGGCCATCCAATTATTTATTTGCAAAGTTAAATAGTCATGAAAGTATATTTTGACACAAAAGTGTATTCGTTATAGACCTTCATGGAGAAATACACAAAAGTGTATATCATGAAGCTATATATAAATTTTCATAATGATTGTAGAATAGGAGAAGTCCATTCTTACTGGAGTACACCGGTATGGTTTCTGAGGCAAGATAATTAATGGAATGCCCCAATCGAACAGTCTCAATACCAAGTGTATTCATCACTTTGAGTAACTTGCTGTCTGTTTCTGCTATCATATAGCTTTTGCTATCGCATATAATAGGATGTACCGCATATACCATGAGTTGCTTAAACAGAGTGACTGTCGGGATTCCTGCCAGGGAGTCTATGGCAAATCGGCCTATATGCCAATAGTTATAATCTGTTTCAGAATGTATAGCTGTTAACGGATTGATACCGAAAATCTTTTGTAACGGGAGAGTTTTCTTCCTGTCCCACTTGAACACCCTGATTGAACCGATAATTTTGCCTGCATCATTGCGGACTACAAATATCGTGGAGTTATCAATATACTGGAGTTCTTCTTGATAAACAGAATATATCTCATTCTTGATAGATTCGGAGGAAAAATCACCCACATGATGTTTGTAATTCTCCCTTACCACAAATTCTGCCAATTCATTCAGGTTTTCCTTCCCCACCAATTGCCAGATATTGTATTGTCCGTTTGTATAAATCAGTTTTTCCATTTCTTTTTGTTTTTCTGATACAAAACTAAAAACGAACGGCTGCCTTTATTTAACACAAAAGTGTATTTTAGACAAATACACTATTATATTCACACAATTGTGTGTTAAAAAGTTACATATTCAAGAATAATCAGTAAATTTGCGGCGAATCTATAAAAAGAATTGTTATGGCAACAAATATAGGAGACTTCTTTATAATGTCTAATTCCGTATACAATATTACGGACGAGGACTATCAGAAAATCAATCTTCTTGTAAATACAGCCAAAGCATTTGCAAGAAGCACGCACCAGTGCGTGTATATCATAGATTATTTCAAACAGAACTTCCTGTACGTATCAGAAAATCTGGGATATTGGTGTGGTCAGACTTCTGACAAGATTAAGGATTTCGGGTACAGGTTTTATCTGGATTACGTGCCTGAAAAAGAACAACAGATGTTATTGGAAGTAAACAAGAAAGGATTCGATCTGTTCAACGAAATACCCTTAGCGGAACGTCTTGACTATACCATTTCATATGACTTCCATATTATACATGGAAGGAAACTAAGATTGGTGAATCACCACCTCACTCCAATGATATTGACTAAAGATGGACGTATATGGCTGGCGTTATGTACCATATCCATGTCGGCAAGAAGTACTCCCGGTTACATCATCATGAAGAAATCCGGTTCGAAATCTTATTAT
>OGIT01000307.1_pt1 | contig 26961 bp, 21 predicted proteins | sample 1571881 | NCBI WGS metagenome assembly OGIT01 (sample SAMEA2582101, study PRJEB24529) | metagenome | biome: Human gut stool | place: China | collected 2011 | reverse complement strand
TGGGGGCGTAGGGGTCGCCACGTGGGCGACCCGCCACAGAACGAGTGGCTACATCCATATCAGACCCATGGATATGATTTTATGAATCCACATAGAAAGGATTGACCATTTTGTCTATCAAAATCATCGTTGCAGCTCACAAAAAGTACTGGATGCCGACGGATCCGGTTTATCTGCCTGTTCATGTCGGGGCTGAAGGCAAAGCTTCCATTGGCTATACGCCGGATAATACAGGCGACAATATCAGTGGCAAGAATCCTCATTTTTGTGAACTGACAGGCCTTTACTGGGCTTGGAAAAACTTGGATGCTGATTACTTGGGACTGGTTCATTACCGCCGTTATTTCACTCGTAAAGAGGTTCATAACATCGAAGCCAAGAAAGACCAGATATTGACAGGGGATGAATGGCAGCAGCTCTTGTCCCAACATCCCGTCATCGTTCCAGACAAGCGGAAATATTACATCGAAACGAACCGTTCCCATTATAATCATGCTCATCATCGGGAAGGGCTGGATATAACGGAACAGATCATCAAAGAACAATACCCGGCATACCTTCCTGCCTTTGAAAAGGTCATGAATCGGACCTGGGCCCATATGTTCAATATGTTCGTCATGCGACGCGACTATTTCCAGGCTTATATGGAATGGCTCTTTTCCATCCTTTTTGAACTTGAAAGACGCATTGATATCACTACCTGGGATACTTATGATTCCCGTGTCTACGGGTTTGTTGCTGAACGTTTGCTGGATGTCTGGCTTGAGCAAAATAGAGTCGCATATGTGGAACAAAACGTATCTTTCATGGAAAAACAGGATTGGATAAAAAAAGGCGGGCTGTTTTTGAAGCGGAAATTTTTTGGGAACTCATTATAAAGGATGGTCCGGGCTTATTGGCTGACAAATCTAGAAAAATGTGATAAAATTGTTAAGATGTATGCGCTCAATAGCGCCTAATGACGGAGCATATTTGAAAAGAAAGGGCTTGCATCATTGGAGTGAATCCAATGGCAATTAAAGACTATGTTTGAAAAATTATACTCTATAAAATTACCTATGGATGCAGCACGGCAAAACCTTTATATAAAAGGGGATTTGCTGGATACAAGAAAAGATTCTGTCTGCCTGAAGAAGGACCAGATCTTGGATTTTGCCACTTATTTTAACTTGTTTTCTGCTCGGAAATGGCAGATTTATACATCTATCAATACTGTACGTATACAGTTGCATATCCGGGGAAACTATAAAATAACCGTATATGAGATTTCGCAACAACAGAAACGAGAATTGTATAGTGAAATCGGTCATGATGATTACCAGAAAGATATCCCTTTAACGTCCTGTCAGGCTAATTTCATCACCTTTACAATCACGGCCTTGGAAGATGACCTCCAGATTTTTACAGGTACCTACTATGGCCAGTTTGAAGACGCTCACGATACGGATATTGGCATTATTATTTGTACTTTTAAGCGGGAAGAATATGTAAAACGGAATCTCAAGACGCTACAGGCGTTGATGAAAGATAATCCACATTTTCATGTCATGATTATTGATAATGGTCAGACCTTGCCAGAAGTACGAGATGAACAATTGCAAGTCATCCATAATCGCAACTACGGCGGTTCCGGTGGCTTTACCCGTGGCTTGATTGAACAAGTGAACCAGAACACCAATAATTATGTTTTGATGATGGATGATGACATTCTTATCGAAACATCATCATTGGAACGCGTCTATGCCTTATGCCGGCATATCAAAAGCCAGTATGCCCAACAAATGATTGCTGGATCCATGATGAGTATGGATGAGCCGACTATCCAATATGAAAACACAGCTTATTGGGGGAAAATACGTTTACATGCGTTGGGTAAAAATTTTGATTTAACCCAAACAGAGTATTTACTTAAAAATGATAATATTCCCAATATAATAAACAAGTACGCTGCTTGGTGGTTTTGTTGTATTCCTATGACTGTTGTCAAGAAAAACGGCTATCCTTTGCCTGCCTTCATCAAGAGCGATGATATGGAATATGGCATCCGCAACCGGCAGGATATTATTATCATGAATGGTATTGGCGTATGGCACGAAACCTTTAATAAAAAAGAAAATGCCATCGTCAATTATTTTAATGACCGGAACATGATGATATTGAATCACTATGCCTTGCACTGCGGGCGATGGGATTTTTTGGGTACGGCATTAGGACGACTCGGAAAGCATGTATTACGACGGAATAAAACCGGAGTACAGATGTTTGCGCTGGCTTTGCAAGACTACCAAGGCGGATACGAACAAATCACTTCTGTAGATGCAGATCAAAAACTAAAAGAAGTACAGCAATACCACATTGAGGAAAATATTGCCTGGACATTCATAAAAAATATAGCGCTTATTTTTAAAGCTTTTTGTCAGTATCGATGTATACATCATCAATATATAGCATTTCGCTGCAACAATTTGAAGACCCAACAGTTCTGGAAGGATTACTTGCATTTATTATAAAGGAGTATTTATGAATTATATTATACAGAATATTATTTTTCCTAATCGTGAAGTTTGTGATGAAGAACAGATGTATTTTCGCAAACATGGCCATGTTGTACAAGAAAATGATTGTTTAAAATTGGACAAGTATGCTAGTTGCGATTTTTCTACGTATTTTAATTCTTTTTCTTTAAATAAGTGGTTGGAGTATACGAAATTATCTAATTTAAAATTGATTCTTTCTATTCAAGGGACATTTATTGTTGAAATATATTCTGCTGCTTGGTTCCATGAAGAGGCTATTCATGAATGCATAGGGAGATATACGATTCATGCTGATCAGAAAAAAGATTACCAGATTCCTATAGATATTTCTAAAAATGATTCTATCTATTTTAAAATACAAGCTATTAACCAGCTCGGACTTTTATACAATGCTTATTATTCCACTGAAATTGATAAAGAAAAATTAAATTTGGTAAATATTGATTTAGTCATGTGTACGTTTAAACGTGAAAAATATGTTATGCGTAACATTGATTTGATTGTCAATCATTTTATTAAGAATAAAAACTATAACGGGGCAAACCATTTTAAAATTAAAGTGGTCGATAACGGGAAAACACTTCCCATTGAAAACGTGGAAATTCCAGGAGTGGTTCAGGTATTTCCAAATCTTAACGTTGGCGGCTCTGGTGGCTTTTGTCGTGGTATGATTGAATCGCTACATGATGACAAATCGACACATATCTTATTTATGGATGATGATGTATTAGTCCAAGTAGAGGCTTTTGAAAAAACCTATAATTTTTTGGCTTTATTAAAAGATGAGTATAAAAATGAATTCTTGGGCGGCGCTATGCTGCGGTTAGATCAAAAAAATATGCAACATGAAAATCTGGCAGGATTCAAGGGAAACCATTTGCTTGGATTGAAACAGAACTTGAATTTAAATAAGTATAAAAATGTTCTTTTTAATGAGAAAAAAGAGCCAATTTCAAATGCTTATTGTGCTTGGTGGTACTGTTGTATCCCTAAAAGTGTAGCTACATTGGAAAATTTACCTTATCCATTCTTTATTCGTATGGATGATATAGAATATTCTATCAGAAACATTCATCAAGGTATTTCGTTAAATGGGATTGCCGTATGGCACGAAGCTTTTGATAAGAAGTATTCTACTTTAATGGAAAATTATTTTATGTTCCGTAATAACCTTGTTGTTAACTGTCTTCATCATACAGGCAATAAAAAAATGGCATTAAAATTTCTTTTACGCCGTTTTGCCCATGATATTTTTCGTTATGATTACAGCGGAGCGGAATTGCTGCTGGATGGGGCAGAAAGTTTTCTAAAAGGTCCTGACTTCTTTAAAACAGTAGATACTGTTAAAGATTTAAAAAATCATAGTGTCAAACAAGTTGCCATGAAACCTATTGGTGAAATCACCAATGAGGACATGGTATATGGGCATTATTGTGCTGATTTGGCTAAGGCAGAAGAAAGTTTTGTAGTTAAATGGATTCGTTTTATAACTTGGAACGGACATTTACTTCCTTCGTGCTTTTTCCATCCAAACGGTTTTGCTGAATATGGGTATGGAAATAATAGCAAAATGTACTTTTTAAAGAAAAGGGTCATTGCTTGCAATCCTAATTTTGAGAGGGCTGTTGTTCTCCACATACAAAGAAAAAAGGCACTTCAATTATTCCTTCGTTGGCTTAAGATAAGCCTGCGATTGAATGCGCATTATAATCGCTTAGAAAAAAAATATCAAGGGGCTTTTCATGAAATGACCAGTGAGTCGTTCTGGAGAAAATATTTGCATTTGTAGGTGGCATAATGAAATGTAATACAAATAATAAATTACCTAAGGTAACAGTTATCATCCCTGTTTATAATGCAGACAGATATTTGCAGGAATGTCTTAATAGTGTATGCCAGCAATCATTACAGGATATCGAAATTTTTTGTGTCAACGATGGGTCTGATGATGATTCTTTGCAAATTCTTCGGTCATTCCAAAAACGAGACAAACGTATTCATGTTGTGAATCAAGCTCATTTAGGAGTTTTTGAAGCAAGAAACCGGGCTATTAAGGAAGGCCATGGCGAATATGTTTGTTTTATGGATGCCGATGATTTATATCCAGATGATATGACCCTAGCGTTGTTATACAATAAAGCCGTTAGTTACCAGGCATTGATTTGCGGTGGATCCATGCGGCATTTTGATGAAACCCATAGTTGGGAAAGGTTTGATGGGATTTTCACAAAATATACATTTAATGAAGAAAAAATGATGCCATTTTCTGACTATCAATTTGATTTCGGCTACCAACGATTTTTGTTTCAGCGACAGTTCTTAATAGAAAATAATATTTTTTTCCCTGCCTATACGCACTTTCAAGATCCGCCATTTTTTTTGAAAGCAATGATTTTGGCAAAAGAATTTTTAGCGCTGCCGCAAGTTACTTATTGTTATCGTTGCGGACATCAAACTAATCCTATGCAATGGCCATTCACAAAAATTTATGACATGATAAAGGGCTGGATAGATGTCCTTAATCTTTCTAAAAAGTATCAGCTGGCAACCATGCATGCTGTGGCAGTAGAGCATGTTGAAGATCCTTATACTTTTGATGCTGTGCTACAAAAAATGTATGAAAGTGAATCTCAAATATTGCCATTGTTGGTGGAGGCTAATGCAGCTGTAGATACAAGGCTATTGAAACAAGTGCGTCCGGAACTTGCTGAGAGAAGGCAATATGTTATTAAGGAATTTCGAGTTGCTATAGAGAATCACACTGCATTGAGTAATAAATATTCGATGTTGAATAACGAATACTGTCGTTTACAATATGATTTTGAACAAATGTCACATTCTATCTCCTTTAATGTAGGACGGATGTTGACATGGGGGCCCCGAAAAGTACGGGATATGATAAAAAGGGTGAAAGCATGATTTCTGAAATTATATTAAAATTAAAGAAAAATCAATTTCTCTTTGAAGAGTTGGTCAAACGAGATTTTAAACAAAAATATAAGAGAACCGTTTTGGGAATGGGCTGGAGTCTGTTATCACCGTTGATTACCTTACTGGTATTAGATGTAATTTTTTCCAATTTTTTTGGACAAAGAATTCCTCATTATACCATTTATCTATTTTGTGGTAACTTACTGGTTTCGTATTTCACGGAATCCATCAATAGTGGTATGAATTCATTAATGGCAAATGCCGGTATTTTTAGCAAAGTTAATGTTCCCAAATATATTTTTTTATTGTCAAAGAACATTTCTTCTTTGATTAATTTTGGACTTACACTTATCATCTTTTTCGTCTTTGTCTTGGCTGAAGGATTACCGTTTACGGTTAAATTCTTATGTCTTCTATATCCTATTGGTTGCTTGATTGTTTTCAACATTGGCATGGGACTGATTTTATCAGCCTTGTTTGTTTTTTTCAGAGATATTGGCTATTTATATAGCATCTTTACTATGCTAATTATGTACGCGTCAGCTGTTTTTTATAGTGTCGATATTTTGCCACCTAAATTTCAGCCACTTTTTTTATGTAATCCCATTTATGTTTATATTAAGTATTTTAGAAACATTGTCATCGATAGTCAGATTCCAAGTTTGGAATATCATGCATTGTGCGCATTTTATGCGTTGCTTGTTTTATTTATAGGTGGATTTATATATAAGAAATACAATCACAAATTCCTGTACTATGTTTAAATTATATAAGGAGAATTATTGTGAGCATCATCAAAGCTGTAGGGGTGTCGATCCTCTATCTTACAGGAGATTTTAAAGATATTGGTTTAAAAGAATATGTCATGCGTAAGCTAAAACATAATTACCATGTGACGGAATTCTGGGCAGATCGTAATATTAATTTTGCCTTGGAACGAGGGGACATGCTGGGCATCATTGGTACTAATGGAGCTGGAAAGTCTACCTTATTAAAGGCTGTATCCGGCATTATGGTTCCGACTGAAGGACATATGGAAATCAATGGATCCATTGCCGCCTTGTTGGAATTAGCTAGTGGATTTGATCCTGAATTAACCGTTCGAGAAAATACCTATCTCCGTGGAGCTATGTTGGGCTATACGCGAAAATTTATGAATGATAAATATGAGGAAATCATAGATTTTGCAGAGCTACAGGATTTTCAAGATAGGCCGTTTAAACAATTGTCCAGTGGCATGAAGAGTCGATTGGCTTTTTCCATAGCTTGCCTGGTCCATCCAGATATACTGATTCTGGACGAAGTACTTAGTGTAGGCGATGGGGCCTTTGCTAAAAAAAGTGGCGACCGGATGCGGGAAGTTTTAAAAAGTGGTGTTACAGGCATTTTAGTTTCCCATTCTGTACCCCAAGTAAGGAGTATGTGCAACAAAATCCTGTGGTTGGATCATGGACACCAAGTTGGCTTTTCTGACCAAGTAGAAGCATACTGTGATGCTTATGAAGAATTTTTAATTACGAAGAAGTTACCTCATACAAGCGATGAAATCCAACTTCTTGCAGAAGATTTTCATAAACGAATAAAAAGAGAAAGAGAGTTAGCGAATCGTACAGAGGCACAACGCTTGGAAGATTTGTTAAACAAGGGCGATTCAGATGCTGCTTTACAGGCAGCAGTATCTATAATAAAGAAAAAGAGACCAGAACTTTTACGATAAAATTTTCGTATAATATATATAATGATAAAAAACACATAAAAACTAGATATATGGCGTTTGAGGAGAAAACTTTATGAAACCTAAAATTAGTATAATTATACCTGTATATAATGTGGAAAAATATCTTTGCGATACAATGAATAGCGTTATTACACAGAGCCTAGAAGATATTGAAATTATTTGTATAGATGATTGTTCCACTGATAATAGTTTAAAAATTTTAGAGACATATTCTAAAAAAGATTCACGCATAAAAATACTAAAACATAAAGAAAACATGACTGCATCACAGTCTAGAAAAGATGGAGTATTGGCTTCTACTGGCACTTATATCATGTTTCTTGATGGAGACGATTGTTTATTTCCAGATTCTTGTCAGATTGCGTATGATGCTATTGAGAAGTATCAAACTGATATTGTTCATTTCGCCTGCAAAGTGGAGGCTGTAGGAGATGTAGATACGCAAAGGATAAAGGATACTAAGGAGGCAGCAGCCCCTTTTATTGGGGGGCTTAGTGAAGAAAGTCTGTTAAAGCCTTGCTGGGTTGAAAAAAAATTTGGTATTGGACTGTGGAGTAAAATCTATAAGGGGGAACTATGCCGCAAAGCTTTTCAGGTGGTAGAAGACGGGAAATTCCCACGGGCACAGGATTTATATGCTTTCTTTATTATTTCTTACTTTGCCAAAACATATTATGGTATACCAGACGTACTTTATTCTTACAAATTAGGGAGTGGAATATCCGGAGAAACTTACCTAACAGTACATCAATTTAATGCCCTGATATTACAAAAACATGTATTGGATGCAATCAAGCGTTTTACAGAAAATTGTCAGATTGCAGAAGAATCTTGTATTCAAGAAATAATAAGTGGCTTACATAAACGTTTTTTGAACAGTAGCGTATGGAACTGGCTTTATCATTTGAGACCGGAAGATAAAACTGTGACATGGCATTTGATGGTTGATATGTGGGGCGTACGGGATATTATTTGCAATATGACCCGTTTCTGGAATCAGCGAGAATTCTTGGCAGAGCAATTTGCTTGCGTCGATGACTATGCAATTCCAAGACGTATTGAAAAAAAGTCGGGAACGCAACTAGCAATCGGAATCTATTATTTTAAAATGAATAATGGTGGGGCAGAACGAGTATGTGTTACACTGGCCAATTTGTTTGCTAACGAAAAAGATGAACATGGTAGTTATAAATATAAAGTAATACTTATTAGCGATACTGCCGCCAATGAGCAAGATTATGCCTTGGATAATAAGGTAACCAGAGAATTTTTGGCACCTTTTGATACTTCTGTTAATGAAAAATATATGGAACGCTTTGATAGTTGGCAGGAGATTATTGTGCGCAATCATTTGAATTTGGTCATCAGCGGATTGTGGATTGCACCTACTGTATTTTGGGATATAATTTCTGTTAAAAGCAGCAGGAAGTGCTCATATATTATGCATCAACATGGTTTTTCCTGTATTCCCAATAAATTTTTAATTATGAAACCTTCAGAAGTAGCTAAAGATTATGTTTTATGTGACGGGATTATTACCCTATCACAAGCTGATCAGTTATATGTGAGTGCTTATAATAAAAATGTTGCTTTTATTCCTAATCCGTCAGAAGTAAATCCACGTCAAGAAAACAGTTTGTATAGAACAAATACCATCGTATGGGTAGCCCGCCTTTCAGAAGAAAAGAATCCTTTAGCTGTTTTGAAAATGATGCGATATGTAATAAACAATTGTCCAAATGCAGTCTTGTATGTTATCGGAGCTGGCGAAAAATCTATATATGATCAGATGGTTCAATACATCGACTATTATAAATTAATGAATAATATCAAAATGGTCGGTTTTACAAAAGATGTGGAAAAATATTATAAATTGGCATCCGTTTTTGTATGTACATCAGATTTTGAAGGTTACCCACTGACATTTGGAGAAGCGTTATCATATGGAGTACCAGTTGTTACTTTTGATATGCCTTGGTTATATTATATCCAAGATGGGCGTGGAATTGTAACCGTTCCACAGGGAAGGGTTGATTTGCTTGCAAGGGAAGTCATATCGTTATTGCGAAGTGATAAGAGATGTAAGAATCTTGGTAGACAGAGCCGTCAATTAGCTGCAGATATTAGTAATGAAAAAATCGCTTCTCGATGGGAATCAATTTTAAATAACAATGAATTTCATCAGGGGAAAAATATAACTCATCCAGATATTTTGTTATTACTTCGATACATTAACGAGTTTAACAAGAAAGGCGGAGATATCCAGTCTAAAGACGTATGGATACCGTTTGACAGTCAACAAAAGTGGATTGATTGTTTGAAATCAGAATTGGATTCTTTGCAAAATTCTATTTCGTTCAAGCTGGGGAGAAAACTAACTTTTATACCACGAAAAATAAGAGATATTTTAAGAAACTTTTGAAAAAATCAATTTAGTGTCAGAAAGGGAAAATCATGCAGATCGATGTATCAGTAATTATACCTGTTCATAATAATGAAAAAACCATTAAAAAAGCAGTAGAATCTGTATTATTTCAAACATGGAAGAACATTGAAATAATTTGCGTAGATGATGGATCAGAAGATAAAAGTCTTTCTATACTTCGTTTTTATGAAAAAAAAGACAGCCGGTTACAAGTTATTTCATTGCCTCATAATCAGGGAACACTAAAAGCAAGAAAATATGGGGTACAGGCCTCTTCAGGCCGATATGTGATGTTTTTGGATGCGGATGATTTATATAAAGAAGATGCTTGTAAATGTGCATACCTTGCGATTTCCAATGCAGGAACAGATATAGTCCATTTTGGGACTGAAGTGTTAAATAGCAATCATCTGTCCCAAGAGAGAATTTGTTTGAACGAAAAACTTCTTCGCCCGCATAAAGGAAGAATTAGTGGTGACTTATTGAGACGCTGTTTTGTAGATCACCTTTTTACAGCTAATTTATTGAACAAAATTTATAAAGGAGATATATGCCGGAAGGCATTTTCTCATTTAGCTAATTCTAATTTACGAAAAGGAGAAGACTGGTATACTTTTTTTGTTATTGCCTATTATAGTAGGACCTATGAAGGAATCGATGATATCCTTTATCAATATAATTTCGGAGCTGGTGGAACTGGTTCTGAAATAGATTTGAACCAATTCAAGATTTTATTGACAGAAAAAGATACTTATGATGCTATAGTGGCTTTTTTAGCAAATAAAGATATAAGTAACTACAAAAATGTTTTAAATAATTTGCATTATCATTTCTTGGATGAATGTGTCTTTAAATGGGCTAATGAGTTATCTATCCCGGATAAAGCAAAGGGCTATGCGGAACTTGTCGAAACATGGGGACACAAGTTAGTTATGATTGAGCTGGCTCATTACTGGTGGGATAATCATTATGAGTTATCCGGCTATTTAAAGGAATCTGGTATTTATAACAACTGTATACGTGACTACCAGAAGCCATTGACGATTGCATTTTATTATAGAAGTATCAGCGGTGGTGGGGCACAACGTGTTGCTGCGCTTCTAAGCAATCGATTTTCTGAAGTGAAAGATAGTCAGGGAAAATATATGTATCAGGTTATATTAATCACTGATGAAGGACCACAAAAAGAAGAATATGAACTTTCTGAACGGGTTATCAGGGAATATTTGCCAGGTTTTACAAAATCCAAAGGTGCAAATTATCCTTGCCCGATATGAAAAATGGCAACAGATTCTTGAGAGACGAAATATCGATATAGTCGTCAGTGGTCTCTGGGTTGATCCCTGTACTTTCTGGGATATGCTCGCTGTTAAGGGATTTAAGACGAAGCCATCGTTTATTATTCATTCACATAATTTTTGCGCAGTTCCATTCATTTTCCCGAACCATGAAGCCAAGGAGTTATTGGCAAAGTATATGATTTGTGATGGTGTTGCTGCTTTATCTGAAATTGATGAAAGATATATTTCTGCCTTTAATCATCGTGTCAAATGTATTATCAATCCCTTGGCGTTTGATCCCGATGATGTACCAGATTCGACTTATACCCCCAATACAGTAATATGGTGTGGCAGGATTTCCTTTGAAAAAAAGCCTGTTGATGCAATTCGCATGATGTATGAACTTCATAAAATAAATCGGGCTGCGCAACTTTATATTGTGGGAGATGGAGATAAAAAAATTCTCCAAGAGATGAAGTATCTTGTAAAGGTATATCATCTCGAAGATAATGTATTTTTTGAAGGATTTCAATTGGATGTAGGAAAGTATTATTCCAGAGCTTCGGTATTCATCAGCACAGCAGAATATGAAGGCTTTTCATTGACTTTTAGCGAAGCGCTATCCTTTGCAGTTCCTATTGTTACCTATGAAATGCCTTGGCTGACTTTTACTAGAGATGGCAGGGGGATTCTTTCGGTGCCACAGGGGAGATATGATTTAATGGCACGGCAGGTTGCTACGCTGTTGGAGGAACCTGAGAAAATATTTACTATAGGATATGAGGGAAAAGCCCTTGTTTCTGAATTGGCTCATGCTGATATTATTGCTCAATGGCAACAGCTGTTAGACATGGCTGTATATGGGAAACAAATTGAGAAAGAAAATATTTCTGATGAAAATCAAAATGCTAATATCCTGTTGAAATATATGACGCTTTGGTCTGAAATTGGAAGAAAGCGAGCAGCTCAAGCAAAAAGAAATGGTCTTTTAAAACGAAATCAATTGAAGAAGAATCAAGAAGACCAAATATGTAGAAATCTGGAATTTGATATTGATTCTCTAAAAAATCAGTATCTTTTAGAACTGGTCGGTTTTTAACTTGGGGACCACGAAAAGCTAGAGGATGTTACTATTGTTTGAATCAACATGGTTTTAATTACACAGTAAAACGCTTTATCGAGCATTTTGGTATAAATATGGGAACAGGAGATTACCATAAAAATAGATAAACAATGAAACTTGACTGTAAAAACTACGATTGAGAGAACAAGAATGAAATAGCATGATGGATAGAGGACTGTGTAATATATTGGAAGAAGCAGCTGTATTGAATTGGAAATCAGTTCACTGCTGTATTAGTTAGAAATTAAACATTTTTGCTCTATGAGGGGATATATTTTGCCTATATATTATAGAATATATCAATTTCATTGATTTATGAGAGGTGTTTTAATGGAACCTAAAATATCTATTGTTGTTCCTATTTTCAATACGGGAAAATATCTTACTGAATGCCTAGATAGTATTTATAAACAATCTATAAAAGAACTTGAAATAATTTGCATAGATGATGGGTCAACAGATGATACTCCAAAAATTTTGGAAAGGTATAGTAAAGCTGATCCTAGAATACGAATTCTGACTCAAGAAAATCAAGGCGTGAGTGTCGCTAGAAACTTAGGAATAGCAACAGCAACAGGAGAATATATTCAATTTCTTGATAGTGATGATATGTTGGAACCATGGGCACTAGAATATGCTGTACAGCAGATGACAGAAAAAAAGTTGGATGTATTTTATTTTGATGCTCAGGCGATTTTTGAATCAGCCCAACTAGAAGAGGAAAAAAGAGTCTATAAAACATACTATCATCGGGAAAACTGCTATCAGAATGTTCAAACAGGTTGCCAGTTGTTTACCACATTAACCCAAGATGGGGCGTTTCGGCCTAATGGTAATCTTCAAATGATTCGTAGGAATTTTTTGCTTCAATGTAAAGTGCGATACATACCAGGCATTGTTCAGGAAGACAACGCCTTTACGGCCGAAGTCATGCTTCATGCCCGGCGAGTATGTCATGAAAATAAGCCTCTGTATATCAGACGGCTGCGTCCTGGTTCTATTATGACGAACCCCCCAGCATTTTCTAACGCTTATGGGTATTTCCGTTGTGCCATGGCCTTAGAAAAGTATTTTTTCAAACCTAATTTTTCGAAGAATAGCCAATCCGCCTTGCAGATTTTTTGCCAGAGTCTCGTGCAAAATATGGAGATAATCTATAGGAATATTCCGGAAGAAGAAAAAGAAAAAATCAAGTCAATTCCTCAAAAAGAACGCGGAGCCATGTTATATCTTTGCTGGTATAGTGAACAAGCTGCTGTAAGCAAAAAAGAAAAAAATAAAATAAATGCTGAATACAGGGTAATGCAAAACGACAAGGCAGTACTCGTCAAACAAAATGAGGAAATACAACACCAAAATACGGCTTATCAGCAGCAACTTGTGGCAACAAGTAATACACTCCAAAGATTGCGTCAAACATTGGAAAATGAAACAAATGCTTTTGCCCAAAAGTTAAAAGAATTATCTCAAGATAAAGAAATATTACAGCGACAATTATCTGATAAGCAAAGACAGTATGCAAAAACTGTAAATAAAAATTCTTCTTATCAGGAACAGATAAAGAAACAAGAAGCTGTTATTCAAGAATTGAATGAAAAACTTCAGAATGAGAAAAAATTTTTACTCGAAATTATCAAGAAGTATCTGCAGATAAGCAGAAATTACAGAAGCAGTTTTCTTCCTTGGAAAAACAAGCAGAAGAAATCCGCCGCAAGAACATGGTCTATCAACAGCAAATGGCAGAACAAAGTAAGGTATTCCATACCTTGCAAGCTGACTTTTTTGCTATGCAGCAGTCTCTTTCTTTTCGAGTAGGAAGAAAATTGACCTGGTTACCGCGAAAAATTCGGGATGCATTTTTTCGTTGATAGAGGAAATCATGGCGGGACTATCGTTTACGATTTCTATCTATAATGAGAAATTATAAAAAGTTAAATGATTGCCTAGTGGCTCCAACACCGACACCCAGAAAACACCATCTAAACGAATGATTAACTCTGCTGGCGTTGATATGGTAGCCGGTAATTTCTATCAGAATAAATAAAGAAGGAATGGATTATTATGAAAATTGCAATTGCAGGTACGGGTTATGTTGGTCTGGCTAATGGAATGTTGCTCAGTCAGCATAATGAAGTGGTAGCACTGGATATTGTGCCAGAAAAGGTAGAAATGTTGAATAGAGGAAAATCCCCTATTGTTGACAAAGAAATAACACAATTTTTGACTAATCGCCAGCTGGATTTTAGAGCTACATTAGATCCGAAAGATGCTTTTTCTGGGGCTGATTATGTCATTATATCGACTCCTACTAATTATGACGAAGAAAAGAATTTTTTTGATACGTCTTCCGTAGAAACTGTTATCCAGGAAGTTTGTACTATTGAGCCACATGCCACTATGGTGATTAAATCTACGGTACCGGTTGGATATACGGAAAAAGTTAAGAAACGATTCCATACGAATAATATTATTTTTTCTCCAGAATTTTTGCGAGAAGGAAAAGCTTTATATGATAATTTGCATCCTTCACGGATTATTGTAGGAGAACAGTCCGAGCGGGCAAAGGTTTTTGCTAATTTATTAGCAGAAGGAGCTGTAAAGAAAGATATTCCAATTCTCTTTACGGGTTCAACAGAAGCGGAAGCTATCAAACTTTTTGCCAATACGTATTTGGCTTTGCGAGTTGCCTATTTTAATGAACTGGATTCTTACGCTGAGATTAGAGGGCTAAATGCGCGTCAGATTATAGGCGGTGTTTGCCTGGATCCACGGATTGGAGATTTTTATAACAATCCTTCATTCGGTTATGGTGGTTATTGTTTACCGAAAGACACAAAACAGTTATTAGCCAATTATCAGGATGTACCGCAGAATTTAATTGCAGCTATTGTAGCATCTAATCGAACCCGTAAAGACCATATTGCAGATATGATTTTATCGAAACATCCGCAATGCGTCGGGATTTATCGCCTAACCATGAAAAAATCTTCTGATAATTTCCGGGCATCAGCGATTCAGGGGGTCATGAAACGGATAAAGGCAAAGGGGATTCCAGTCATTGTATATGAACCCACTTTAAAAGAAGATAAGTTTTTCCACTCAGCTGTAATCCGTGACTTAAATGAATTTAAAAAGCAGAGCGATGTCATTATTGCCAATCGTTGGAATGAAGAATTACGAGATGTTCAAGAAAAAATCTATACAAGGGATATTTTTGATAGAGACTGAGTAGTATCTATAGGGGAAGTGAAATATGGAAGAACATTTTACTAAAAAGAGATTGCCAGAATTTGATATAGCTAAGGGAATTGCCATCATTTGTGTCATTTTAGGGCATTTGGGGGTTTGGAATATAACTCGCGTTGTCTACACTTTTCATATGCCTATTTTCTTTTTAATCAGTGGGTATTTTTTATCATGTCGAAAAGATTTGATAGCATTTATACGGACTAAGGTAAGACAGTTACTCGTACCTTATTATATGACTTGCTTTTTTATTTGTTGTTTTTCTATTCCTGTAAGTCTTCTCTTAGGTCGAAATATTATTGATCAACTTAAGATTTGGATTTGTGGATCTCTTTATGGTTCAGGTGCGGCACCAGGGGTTTGGCATAGTTTTCCTTCATTTATAGGGGCCTTATGGTTTTTGTTGGCTTTGTTTTGGGGGACTTGTATTGTTCGCTATGTGTTTGAAAATTATGGAAATAAGTTATTATTGAGTGGTGGGTGTATTTTGGTTATTTCCTATATAGGATGGGCCACTGCTCAGAAAGTATGGCTTCCTCTTTCTATTCAAGCAGGGATGACGGCGGCTGGTTTTATTTTTCTTGGCTATTTAGCAAGAAAATATGATATATTATCAATAAAATATTCGAAAATCACCTATTTATTTTTGATAGGTATTGTTGCCTGGTGTATAAAATTTTATAAAAATTTAGCAATGGTAAATTGCGCTTTTGAAAATGGTTTTATGGATATATTAGGGGCTCTCGCAGCATCTTTTCTTATTTTGAAAACATGTCAATGGATTACAGGGAAAAATTATATACATTCGATTACTAATGTTTTTGCGTGGTATGGGAGATACAGCATTATCATTTTAGCCTTCCATATTATCGAATTAGATTTACTTCCTTGGAATGAAATAAAAGATTTATTGCTTTCAAAAGGATATCCTGTTATGGGTATCATAATATTCTTTATTTGTGTTAAAATATTATGGGCTACTTTAGGTACGATTGTAGTATTACATGTTCAATGGTTGCGAAACATTTATTTAGGACAACGCTAATTAAACCAAAAATTAACTAAGGAGCGATAATTATGTATGATTATTTAATAATTGGCAGTGGATTGTTTGGTTCTGTTTTTGCCCATGAAATGCATAAGGCTGGCAAGTCTTGTCTGGTTCTGGAACGGCGTGATCATGTAGGTGGCAATGTGTACTGTGAAGAAAGGGAAGGCATCCGGATTCATAAGTATGGGGCTCATATTTTCCATACTTCAAACAAAGAAGTTTGGGATTATGTAAATCAGTTTGTGGAATTCAATAATTATGTCAATTCACCGGTAGCCAATTATAAGGGTGAGTTATATAATCTGCCTTTCAATATGAACACCTTTACCAAGATGTGGGGCGTCGTCACGCCGAAGCAGGCGGCTGCCAAGATTGCCCAGCAGCGCCAGGAAGCGGGGATTACGGAACCGAAGAATCTGGAAGAACAGGCCATTTCCCTGATTGGTACCGACATCTATACGAAACTGATCAAAGGGTATACGGAAAAACAGTGGGGACGGAGCTGTACGGAGCTTCCGGCTTTCATCATCAAGCGCCTGCCGGTACGCTACACGTTTGACAATAATTATTTCAATGACCGCTACCAGGGCATCCCTATCGGTGGTTATAATGTCTTGATTGACGCCCTTCTCGACGGCATCGAAGTGCGGACTGGTGTCGATTATACTCAGGTCCGTCATGAATATGAAGGAGTAGCGAAGACTGTGGTCTACACGGGTCCCATTGATGAATACTTTGATTATAAATTGGGGCGTCTCGAATATCGCGGCCTTCGTTTTGAAACAGAACGCATTGAAGAAGAAAATTATCAGGGCGTGGCTGTCATGAACTATACGGACCGGGAAACGCCGTATACGCGCAGCATCGAACACAAGCATTTTGAATTCGGGGAACAACCCGTTACTTATGTTACGAAAGAATACCCGGCAGATTGGCATCCTGGTGAAGAAGCCTATTATCCGGTCAATAATGAACGGAATCAGCATTTATATGAACAGTATGCAGCCTTAGCGGCGAAAGAAAAAAACGTCATCTTTGGTGGCCGCTTGGCGGAATACAAGTATTATGATATGGATGATGTCATTGCCAGTGCCCTGGAGATGGTGAAAAAATATGAAGCCCATTCGTAAAGCCGTTATCCCGGCGGCCGGTTATGGGACGCGCTTTTTGCCGGCGACTAAATCAATCCCTAAAGAGATGATTCCCATTGTAGACAAGCCTGTCATCCAGTATGTCGTAGAAGAAGCCATCCAAAGCGGTATTGAAGAAATCCTGATCATCACCGGCCACGGAAAACGGGCTATCGAGGACCATTTCGACACCAATGTAGAGTTAGAATACCATCTGCGCCAACAGGGGAAAGTGGCGATGCTGGATATGGTACAGGAAATCTCCAAGATAAATATTCATTACATTCGCCAGAAACATATACGTGGCGTAGGAGACGCCATCCTTTGTGCCGAATCCTTCATCGATAACGAACCTTTCGCCGTTCTTCTCGGAGACGACATGATTTATCATGAAGAAGAACCTGCGATGCACCAGCTGATGCGAACGTATGATAAATACGGGGCCACTATGGTTGGCTGCCAGTCATTAAAAGGAGCACAGGTCGTTCCGAGGAACATCATCCAAAGCGTCGCTACGGAAGAAGACGGGATTTCCCGATTTCTCAATGCAGAAAAAGCAGTCGGCCTTGAAGCCGATGGCAAATCAGCCATGCTGGGACGCTATGTCCTGACACCGGACATCTTTGAAATCCTGCGCCGTGTCCAACCTAATGAAAAAGGGACAATCAGATTATCCAACGCCCTAAAACTCATGGCCAGTCGTCAAGCCGTCTACACGTGCGAAATCCAAGGAAAACGCTACGACATAGGCAATAAACTGGATTACCTCAAAGCAACGGTTGAATATGCACTGCGGCGTCCTGAATTAAAAGATGCTTTTCAAACGTATCTAAATCAATGCACATGATGAAATGAAAGCCACGAACCACATCCTCGACTAATAATGACAAGGGTGTGATTCATGATTTTGCGAAAAAATATTGACAGTACCCCAAATACTATTTAGAAAGGTGGAAAGCTCAATGCCCGAATGGTTTGTTGCTATCATTCAATCGAACCTATTTTTGAATATGATTTGTTCAGTGGTTGTTGCTGTGATAACGGCCAAGTTGACTGCACATTTTACAGCAAAAAACACTGAATATAAACTAAGTAAACAATACGAGCTTGATTATAAAAAAATACTGATGTCAGAAAAGGTTCGTGCTACTGAGGAAATTTATGCTTTTCTGCGCCATTTCGATCAAGTGTCGGATTCTGATGGTTATTATGGATGCATGATACGAGTAGATGAAATGGACAAGTTGTTGAATAAACTGAATCAGATTGACGAAAAACTTATATGGTTTTCCAGCGAATTCGATGATAAAATGGTGGAATTGTATAATGAACTCATGAGTTATAGAAAGTTTATGGATACTTCTAGTTTTCAGGAAACAAGTCCAGAGGTTTTAATGCATAAAGATGCTTTTGCTGATATGGTACGAATTGATGCTATACAAATACGTAGTTTATTATATGAAGAAGTACTGCAAAAAAATGATGTGTTAAAGAAAATGAAACAATCTAAAGAAAGGTTGAGGAGTATTCCTTATCTTCGGGATCGGGAAAAATATAATTCGATATGGTTTGATGGGAAATATGCGAATAAGCATGTTAAACGGTATCGATGACACTTGTTGCGCAAGGAAAAATCCTTAGTATTTGAATATGAAGGTGTTAAAAGGTGAATCGATGTATTTATACTGGCAAAACAGATCGAAATGCCACATTTACCCAGAAGGAGCATATTATTCCCAAGGCAATAGGTGGAATTTTTACTTTGCCCACTGGCTATGTCAGTGATGAAGTAAATCATCGTTTTTCAATCTGGGAGGAACAATTTGTGCATCAGTTTCCGCCTGTTGCGCTTTCGAGACGATTTTTTGGCCCTGATGGAAGGAAAAAACATTTGCAAGTTGATGGCATAAGCTTTATGACTACCATAAAAGATGAAAAAATTCAGCTTGGATATCTGTATAGGGGTAAACCATATAGTCTGGATCAAGCAATAATTACCCTTGATAAGGGGTTAAAACCTCAAAAACAGATCGAATTCATATTCAATCCGGAGAAAATTGATACTGGAGCTGCTAATATGGATTATCGGTTGCATTATCTTCATAAATTTTTAATTGAACTTAAAGCTGCAGATAGTAAGTATAGACTTATTTACGATGACGGAGATGAATTGCTGAATAAAATTTATATTGGTGTGCGGAAAAACAAAATTTTTATCGGACTTTCAAAAAAACAAAATTACGGTGATGTGCATGCTTTAATTAATCAATTATTAAAATTCTTGGAAGATATAAAGATATCCAACAATTTTAAGAAAAACTTTGATGAACAGCCGACGTTCTTTGTTAGCCAGGTACAAGCAAAACTGCAAATTGAATTCAATCGTGTTTTTATTGAAAAGGTATATGCTAAAATTGCTTTTAATGTTTTAGCACAATTGACAAGTCAAGAGTTCGTTTTGCGACCATGTTTTGACCCACTGCGAGAATCAATTCTAAGTGATAAAAACGAGGATATATCAGAATTTCAGTTTGCAAGAGAATTGAACTGTGATTGTAAAATTAACAAATACTGGCAGTTATTGGGAATTGGCAATTATATGCACATGGTAACTTTTAACCGTGTAGAAGGAAATCTTGTTGCTATGATTCAACTTTACGGCTCTTGTTGTATACCAATATTTATTACAATGTGTAAAGATAATGGAAATATTTCTGATTTCAATACAAACTATCTACAAGGATATTTATGTGACTGGGAACATAAAGAAGAGAAACCACTTATTCAATTGGTTGTTGATCGAATGCATAGATCGGGAAATATATAACTATCTACAAGATGCAGTACTCGTCAAACTTTCATCATCAAGCCATCTACATTTTAGGACGTTCTAGAAATCTGTTAGCCATCTTGCTAAGTCACTAGGAATATGATATAGTGAAATCAGAAAATTTGTTCGTTTTTATGCGCGGTGAAGTAGGTGAGCAGATGATTAAAGCACTAAAGATACAGAATTTTAGATGTTTCCAAGATTTATTAGTTAAGAATTTAGCACCTATTACTTTATTTGGAGGACGCAATAATTCTGGTAAATCAGCTATTTTGGAAGCTGTTTTCTTGAATTTTGGCTATCGGAATCCTAATATATTTTTTGCATTAGCTGCTGGCAGAAATGGTAACGGTAACTTACAAGCCACGCCAGAACGTATTTGGAATCCTTTGTTTTTTGATTTTAATCAAACCAATTCTTTTTCTTTTTCTGTTACTCGGGAAGATAATGTAAAATCAGTGTTATCAATGAAAAAAGTGGCAGATGAAAACACGAGTCTTGATATCAATGCAGGGACTGTTACGGGAATTTTGAAACAGGGATACGATCCTAATTTCTTGAATCGCCATTTTTATGCTTTGCAGTACACGAATAGTATTGGGAAACATAAGGTACAGGGGCGATTTTCATTTGAAAATACCCAGATTCGCCATGTGTCTATTTCTTCTAAAAAACAAATGGAGGAGCTTCCTTTTGTGAAAGTCAGTTTTTATAAAAATGTATATATGGTGGATAATGCAACTATTGCTGAATGGGTCAGCAAGTTTATATTAGATGGGAAAAAGGAAACGCTATTGGATGTTTTACGCGTTTTTGATTCCCGTATTTTAGATATTACCACGATTGTAGAGAATAATCTCCCCTATGTATACATCATTTTAACAGATAATGTAAAAATGCCGATTACTTATATGGGTGATGGCATCAATAAAATGTTACAGTTGCTTCTTCTCGTTTTAACGAGTCCTAATGGAATTGTTTTATTAGATGAAATAGAAAATGGATTCCATTATAGTGTATATCCCAAAGTTTTGAAAACGTTATATGAAGCTGCCTTAAAAATGAAATGCCAATTGCTGATTACGACCCATAATTTAGATATTCTACGGCAATCCGCATTGACGATGAAAGAATTGGGCCAATTGTCGTCATTATGCTACGAAAGAATTAGCGCATCTCCTAAAGGTAGAAATGCCTATGCGTTTTCAGGTGATGATTTAGAAGCAGCTTTGGATGCTGAATTGGAGGTGCGTTAGTATGACTCATACCAAGCGACCCTTTAAGCTATTGCCTAATATTCCGCATGTCATTCTCTGTGAGGGACGAGATGAGGAGATGTTTTTACGTTATTATATCGAATATTTGGTAAATAAAAAATTAGTTCCGGATACTTTTAATATTATTAATTTGGGTGGTAATGAAGAAATGAGAAAGACTTTACATCTTTTTCCGTCTCTTGATTATTTTGACCAGATGAAAGGTTTTTTAGTGGTGCGGGATGCAGAATCCAATGCTATTGGTGCGGCCCAGTCTATTCAACAAAGTTTGGAAGATGCTTTTCAAATTCCTATTGCTATGGATGGGAGATTTGTGGAAAATCAAGAAGGGATGCGTTTTGGATTTGTTTTGCTACCGGGAAAAGAACGTGAAGATACTTTTTCTAATGGGACTTTAGAAGATTTATGTTGTCAGATTTTGAACCTGTCACAAGATGAGTTTTCTGGGAATAATTTATTGAAAGTGGTAGACTCTTATTTAGATGAAGTACAGCAAAAACGTGATTGTTCTTTTAGAACGCCACACAAAAACCGACTACATGCTTATCTATCTGGAACGGACAGTTTTGTAGGGATGAAAATTGGGGAAGCATCAAAAGCTAAATGTTTTGATTTTTCAAGCCATGCCTTAGACTTCTTAAAGAATGCAATTTTGCAATTAGCTTTATAGCCACTTAATGATGTCAGCTGTAAATGTCAATAAAAATGAACCATTTAACGCCGATTATTACGGTGATCAGTAAGAATGGAACGGGGAAGAACTCTTTGAGGGATACTTATAGGCATGATTCGATTTGTGGAATTTGGCAGACGTCGTTGGTTATGAAACGTATTGTTTGAAGATGGTGTCTGCGTTTTTAGATTGAAAGGAGAGCGACATGTACAATTATTTTTCATTGAAACGATTTATTTTAGCAGGTTTTTTGTGCAGTTCTTTATCCATTTTGGCGGTACAGGCCGCTGAGCCGGCTTCGCTTGCAGGACAGGCGCATCGTGAGGTGCATACGACGACAGTGACGCAGACGGAGTCGCATTCGTCGACGCGTGAGTCGGCGTCTCATTCGGGCTGGAGTGTCAGCCGCCCTTCGTCGCTGGGGGATGTTGTCTTTCCGGCGATGGCCAGGCATTTGCCGCCGCCAGGGATGGAGACGATTTCTTCGCAGGTCAAAGCGGAATACGATGCCAATTATAAGGATGGTGTCCTGGCTGCAGTCAAGGACGGTACCGATAAGTGGGGCTTGATGGGCACGGATGGAAAATGGCTCATGATTCCGGCGTATAAGTCCTTGTCCTATGCCGGTAAAGGCGTGTTTATGACGGAAGGGAAGAGAGGGACGGCTTATGTCGATAAGCAGGGCGCACCGGTGGGTTGGCCGGAGAAAGAAGCCGCGTCGGTCCATTTCTTCAAGGATCAGGGCCGTTATGGTATTCAGGACAAGAACGGGAACATCGTAGTGGCACCGACGTATAAGGCTGTGCTGGCTGATTTCAGCGAAGGCCTGGCTTTCGTCAAGGACGATAAGGGAGAGAAAGTGGCCATTGATGAAAGCGGCCGGGTCCAGTTCGCTGCGCCGTATGATGTCATTTTGCCCTATCACCACGGTCTGGCGGAATACCAGCGCAGGGTCAGCCATTTTAACTGGGGCGGTTTCCTCGCCGGCGCGCTGATTGGATCGTCGACGCATTCCGTCTATTACGATGACGAAGTGACGCCTTTGACCTATGACGGTGTGAAGCGGGGCTATCTCGACCGCGTCGGCAATATCGTCATCGACAGCAAAAATGATGCCGTTTATCCGATGACGGAATTTGGCACCTTCGTCCGCAATAAAGGGAAATTGGGCTTCGTCAACCGCCAGGGGCAGTACCTGATTGCGCCGGGGAATTACACTCTCGACGATGGGCTTTTGGATGATGTCGACGGCTTCGTTTCTTTGAAAGATAAAGAGAACGGGAAATGGGGCGTCTTCAGTATGGTCGACGGGGCACAGGTCGTCGATTTTGCCTATGACGGCGTACAGTTCCTGGGGTCACAGCGCCTTTTGCTGACGAAAGGCGATAAAAATATGCTCATCAATCAGGAAACAGGGGCCTTTGTTGCGGAATTCCCGGTCAGTGTGAAATGGATGGCTTTCCTCCTCGACGATTATACCTGGTGCTGGAACGACAAGAAAGGATATGCCATTGTCGACAGGAACGGTCAGGTCCAGTACCGTGCTGCCGCCGGCCAGATCCAGGACGTCAAAGGCTTCCGCAACGGCCTGACGCCGGTCAAGACAAAGACAGGCTGGGGCATCATGGATCATCAGGGCCAGTGGATCGTGAAGCCGCAGTATAAAGATATTACCATGGTGTAGGGATGGTTCTAAAGTAAGAAAAATGAGCCTGTCGTATAAAGTTATTCATGACTTTGTATGTCAGGTTCTTTTTTGGTATAATTAGGTGTTAAAATTTACTGTGAGGAGTGATTTTTTTGAAAGGGATTGTATTAGCTGGGGGCAGCGGGACGCGGCTGTATCCACTGACGATGGTGACGTCTAAGCAGTTGTTGCCGGTATATGATAAGCCGATGATTTATTATCCTCTGTCGACGTTGATGTTGGCTGGGATTCGGGATATTTTGATTATTTCAACGCCGACGGATTTGCCGAATTTTGAACGGCTCCTGGGGGATGGGTCGCGCTATGGTATCCATTTGAGTTATAAGGTGCAGCCGTCACCGGATGGATTGGCTCAGGCTTTTATTTTAGGGGAAGAATTTATCGATGGGGAACCGTGTGCCATGGTTTTGGGCGATAATATTTTCTACGGCGCAGGTCTGACCCGCCATTTGCAGCAGGCTGCGGCCAACACGGAAGGGGCCACGGTCTTTGGTTATTACGTCGATGATCCGGAACGGTTCGGCGTCATTGAGTTCGATGAGCATGGCAAGGCGATTTCTATTGAAGAAAAACCGGCACAGCCTAAGACGAATTATGCCGTTACGGGGCTGTATTTTTATGATAAGCATGTTTGTGAATATGCCAAACAAGTCAAGCCATCGGCGCGGGGCGAATTGGAAATAACGGATTTGAATCAGATGTACTTGGAACAAGGAAATCTCAACGTCGTCACCCTCGGAAGGGGCTATGCCTGGCTCGATACGGGAACAGTCAATAGCCTGAGTGAAGCTTCGAATTTCGTCAAAGCCGTAGAAACTAGAGCCGGCATCCAAATCGCCGCCTTAGAAGACATCGCCTATGGCCACGGCTGGATCGACAAAGCCACCCTCATGGAAAGCGCTATCAAATATGGCAAGAGCCCGTACGGACAGTATCTGAAGAAAGTCGCAGAAGGACGATTTTTGAAGGATGCTTTTTAAAGGATTAAAAAGCAGCAGTTAGGGATTAGCAGTTAGTATTAGTGGCTAGTGGCTCGTGGTTCGTGGCTAGTAATTAAGGGTGTGTATTTGGCATAACATTTATTCTTATCTTTTTGAACGAAAGGAGTAGGTGGTATGTCTGTAAAATATTATCAGGAGCTTATTGTTTGGCAAAAAGCGATGCGTTTAGCTCGTGAGGTTTATACTATCGCGAGGCAGTTGCCAGCAGAAGAAAAGTTTGCATTAGCTGATCAAATACGAAGGTCAGCCGTGTCTATTCCTTCCAATATTGCAGAAGGACAATCAAGGGGAACGAGTAAGGATTTTATCCATTTTTTGCATATTGCTTGTGGGTCTAATGCTGAATTGATGACTCAAATCCTGTTGTGTGTTGATTTTGGATATATCAATGACGAAACTACACGCAGTGTCAAAAATTTGAGCAATGACGTTGGCCGGCTGATAAATGCCCTAATTGCACGGTTGAAATCCCTTTGAATGAATAGATAAAATAGCAAACCTAGCTAGCCACGAGCCACGAACCACTAGCCACTTATCGTATAAAGATAGTTCGTATAAAAGGAGGAACCCTAGAATGACTATAATAATAACCGGCGGTGCCGGTTTCATTGGGTCGAATTTTGTGTTTCATATGTTGAAGGAACACCCGCAGGACCGGGTGATTTGTTTGGATAAGTTGACGTATGCTGGGAATTTGTCTACGTTGGCACCGGTTATGGACCAGGATAATTTCCGTTTTGTCAAGGCTGATATTTGTGACCGCAACGCGGTTTATCGGTTGTTTGAAGAGGAGCATCCTGATGTGGTCGTCAATTTTGCGGCAGAATCGCATGTCGACCGGTCTATTGAGAATCCGGCGATTTTCTTGGAAACGAATATCATGGGGACGGCTGTGCTCATGGATGCCTGCCGCAAGTACGGTATCCAGCGGTATCATCAGGTATCGACGGATGAAGTTTATGGCGATTTGCCCTTGGACCGGCCGGATTTGTTCTTTACGGAAACGACGCCGATCCACACGTCCAGTCCGTATAGTTCCTCCAAGGCTTCGGCTGACCTCCTGGTTCTGGCTTATCATCGGACTTATGGCCTGCCGGTGACCATCAGCCGCTGCTCTAATAACTATGGTCCTTATCATTTTCCGGAAAAGCTGATTCCCCTCATGATCATCAATGCCCTGCATGACAAGCCGCTGCCTGTCTATGGGGACGGCCTTAATGTCCGCGACTGGCTTTATGTCGAAGACCATTGCCGGGCCATCGACCTCATTCTCCAGAAGGGCCGTGTCGGCGAGGTCTATAACGTCGGCGGCCACAATGAAATGAGGAATATCGACATCGTCAAATTGATTTGCAAAGAACTGGGCAAACTGGAAAGCCTCATCCATCATGTCACGGACCGCAAAGGCCATGACCGCCGCTACGCCATCGACCCGACGAAAATCCATGAAGAATTGGGCTGGCTGCCGGAAACGAAATTTGCCGACGGCATCAAGAAGACCATCCAGTGGTACTTGGACCACGAAGATTGGTGGCAGCCCATCATTTCAGGGGAATACCAGCAGTATTATCAGAAGATGTATGGGAGTCGAGGCTAGGAGCCTCGACGCAGGCCGCAGTTCGCAGGCCGCAGTTCGCCTCGGACTCAGATGTCGCTGAGCGGCGACTGATTCAAAGTGACAACGACGCTTCGGGATACCTTCAGCGCGTAGCGGGCCGCCTTATCAGGACGTCCCCTACGAAATCGCATTCAGGCGATAAAAAAATTATGCGGCTACAAGCCGCATCTGTAGGGGACGTCCCAAAGGGCGGCCCGCTGTGAACAGTTGGCATATACTCGTGTAGGCAATGTTGACATGTAGTATGTTATGTTGTGCATTGTTATTCCGAACGGGCGTACATGTGGTCGCCTCTATAGTTGATTTGCTTTTGATGCATAATCAACGGATCCACAGAAGTCACGGCTTACCATTATACCAGAGTAGGCTGTGTACGAAATTCACGGCGGGACG
>OGIT01000291.1_pt1 | contig 28127 bp, 29 predicted proteins | sample 1571881 | NCBI WGS metagenome assembly OGIT01 (sample SAMEA2582101, study PRJEB24529) | metagenome | biome: Human gut stool | place: China | collected 2011 | reverse complement strand
AAAAAACTGACCCCCAATTGTTAGATTTTTGGTCTAACAATTGGGGGTCAGCTCAATATGAACAACTTCCAAACTTTTTATTATACTCTTTATATTATATGTGTAGAAGTCATCTTTCTATTGATTGGCTATATGTGCTGTTTTCACCTTAGAATTTGTCCGCTTAAGAAATGTCCTCTTGGAAATAGCGAAAATGAGACTGGGTACTTAAAAAGACGATTTTGGAAAGTGTATTTTTTATTTCTTTATGGAATGATGACGGTTACTCTTATCATTTACTTACTGATATTGGTTATTCACAGTGTAAAAGGATGGTAAAATGGATGCTAATAACGCAACTGATAATATTAAAAATACAGTTGGAGTAGTAACGGATGAAAAGGATATAGCCAAATATACTGGTCATTCCTGTAAAAATCCTGCAGAATTAAAGAAATTTAAAGACAAATTCTTTAAAGAATGGCGTTGTGATTTGAGCTTGGGAGAAGAAGTTTATGTCAGCTCTGATACCACACCTCGTAGATTAGAATCCGGAGAGTTTATAGTTATCCACCCAGGTGAGTTTGTCCTTTTATTAACGAAGGAAAACTTGAAATTAGACTCAGATGTGATGGGATTTATCAGTATGCGTTTTGATTATAAACAAAAGGGCCTTATCAATGTTTCAGGATTTCATGTTGATCCTAATTTTGAGGGAAAGTTAATCTTTTCGGCATTCAATGCTGGTCCACGTGATATTATCCTTCGTGAAGGTGATCCGGTATTTATGATTTTCTTTGAAAGAATGGGTAAGTGTTGCGAAAAGAAACATCCAGGATTTGAGCATATTCCTGCTGATATGGTAGAGCAGATTCAAGGGAAAAGTGTTACCTTATCATCGAATGCACAACGTTTGGAACGACTAGAAATGTATTTAAAAATCCTTGTTGGCGTTTCATTAACTGGAATCGTTTCATTTATCGGATATGTAGCCGATAAATTTTTATAAAATAGCTACTCAAATGAAGAATATAAAAAAATTTCAAAAGACAAAACTATATGATGAATATTGGAAATTTGCAGCAGAACGTCAGTCTATTTTTTATAAACGAAATATTTTGAAACAACATGGTCCCTGGACGAAAAATCCTATCCTCCAGAAATATAAGTTCACTAATGCCTATCGCATAAATGATAGGGTTAGCCAATATTTAATGCAATATATTATTAATAAACGAAATTTATTTATATTAGACGAACAAGATATCATATTCCGTATATTATTATTTAAAATTTTCAATAAAATAGATACGTGGAATAAATTGGAAGAGAAGTTGGGAGAAATTTATTACACTGATGGAGTATTAAGAGATATAGGTATAATACTTGAAGAACTATCAGAAAGAAAATTTAAAATATATTCTGGCGCATACATTATGCCGTCAGGAATTAATTCATTTGGTTACAAGAAGAAATACCAGAATCATTTGGCTTTACTAAAGCAAATGATGAATAATAAACTTGCTTCTAATATTATACGATGCAAAAGTATGAAAGAAGTATATGAGCTGCTTTTGAGTTATCCGATGATTGGAAGCTTTTTAGCTTATCAATATGCAACAGATATTAATTATAGCACCGTTACTAATTTTAGTGAAATGGAATTTGTAATGGCTGGACCTGGAGCAAAGTCAGGAATTAGAAAGTGCTTTGTGAATGTGGATGAAGCAGACTATAATGATATTATAATGTCTGTATGTTATAATCAGGACAGAGAATTTGGCCGTTTGGGACTTAATTTTACAAAACTCAGAGGACGGCCTTTACAGCTCATCGATTGTCAAAATTTATTTTGTGAGTTTGATAAATACTCAAGAGTGGCTTTTCCTAATTTAAGCGAACCGACAGGAAGAAAAAGAATAAAGCAAAAATTCAAAATAAATCAAGAGAAAATAGAATTCGTTTATCCGAAGAAATGGCATTTACAAGATAATTGGTAAAGAGGGTAAATTTATGAAATCAATTAATTTGTTTGTTTCCCATTATGGTGGAGATGAAGATAAAATCGATGATGTGAAGTCTCTTTTATCAAAAAAAGGATACCAAGTCAGGGATGGATCAATAAAAGAATCTGAACCAAATCGCGCTAAGGACGAATCTTACATAAAAGAAAAAATCCTAGCTCCACAGATTATAAGTGGGCAGGATGTATGGTTGTTTTGATTGGACCAAAAACTGCATCGCGAGAGTGGGTTGATTGGGAAATTGAATATGCTATGAAACAGGGAAAAAGGATAGTAGGAGTTTTTTTACAAGGAGCTAAAGATTCAGATGTTCCGCAAGCATTGCAAGAGTATGGAGATGCATTAGTGGGGTGGAATTCAGGTAAACTCGCTGAAGCAATTTCAGGGAAAAACATATGGCTGAATGAAGATAATACAGAACGTGCTGAAAACGCTAGTTCTCGTTCGAGCTGTTAGAGAGGTAACTATGAATCTGTTTTCCTATATTGTAGCGCGAGATTACGGTTTTGCACCCAATCCTTTTCCTCCTTATTGTACACTTGCCACCTGTAAACCAGGAATCAGAAATTCAGCGCAGAAAGGTGACTGGATTATTGGGCTCGGCTCTAATGCGCGAAAATCCCAGTATAGAATGAAAATCATTTATGTAATGCAGATTAACGAAAAAATCAATTACAACGATTATTGGAATGACCCAAGATTTCAATATAAGAAGCCAGTTATGAATGGGAGTCTTCGTCAGATATATGGAGATAATATCTACCATAGTCTGAATGGGAAATATATTCAGGAAAACTCGCACCATAGTTATAATAAAGGGATTATGAATATTCATAATTACAATAGAGATTTACTAAGTAAATATGTTCTTATTGCTGAGACTTATTGGTATTGGGGGAAAAATGGTATTCTGTTGCCTGAGAGACTTTGGAACTCTTTAAAGGTTGGGAGAAACTATAAAGTTATCAAAGATACAGATATTCAAAAGATGTTTTTTAATTGGCTACAAGTTCATCAAAATATGGGATATTTAGGAGAACCGATTAAGTTTCATTCAGTCAATAATAGATATAATGGCTTATGAGGATTGATTAGATGAAAAAGTTAAAAGAATACTTAAAGCCTGTGAAGCTAACAAGCCTAAAATTCAAAATGAGCTTTCTGGAAGCAGAAATATCATTTAATCAAAATGATAAGGATGCAGCATGGGAATTATATGTAGAGCTAATTACCAGGATTGTAACTCAAGAATTAAAATTAGAAGATGGAGATGAGAAATCAGCACTCCAAAGTGTGTACAGCTTGTTTCCAATAACAAGAGAGATTTTAAAACGTAGAGGCAGAAAATGTATTCAATTTTCTAAAATTGCAGTTGCCGTACTTAATCAGATAGTACGGCCTTTTACCGCTAAATGGCATAAAAAAGATCTGGCTGGTGCATTTCAAAATCAGAAAGAATGTCATTCTTTTAGAAAAGAGCTCAGAGAACTACAAAAAGAAATACAAAAATATACACGTTTATTGGCTGACATTGCAGAAGTAGAAGATTTAACAGATATTGAAGGAGATAACGTAGGGCATTAATAAAAAAGTTCTTAAAAAGTAATAGAAAAACTAAATAGAAATAAAAGGTTGATTAAGTTAATCTATGTCCAAGAAAGATAGTATAAAATATCTTGTGTAAACTTCCTTTTTGGGTATGGAAAAAGGAACCACTTTCTTTTATAGTGTTAAGTGACCAAACCAAACACGAAAGAAAAGAGGTTCCTCCATGTCCAATCTTAACACAGAAATGATCCAAGCGCTACTGAATCCTGTTTCCGCCAACGAATTTTTTCGTTCCAAGCTGGAAGAGACCATCAATGAGCTCCTTCGTACCGAGCTGTCAGCCTTTCTGGGCTACGAAAAGCATTTCTCTGAGGGCTGGAAACACGGGCAACAGCCGCAATGAATCATACCACAGGACTCTGACCACCCAGTACGGTGATCTAGACATCGAGATTCCCAGAGACAGAAAGGGAGAATTTCACTCTCCTCTGCTGCCTAAGAACCGCCAGCATGTAGATGCCTTAGAAACTACGGTAATCCGGCTTTATCGGAAAGGAGTGACCACACGCCAGATTGCTGATTTGATCGAGCAGATGTACGGGCACTACTATTCGCCTGCCACAGTATCGAAGATCGCTATGGCTGTCTCTGAGCAGGTCGAGTTTTTCCATTCCCGGCCGATTGCTGCCCGCTATGCGGTCATCTACTGCGATGCCACATACCTGAACCTGCGGCGGGACAGCGTGGCCAAGGAGGCCTTGCACGTCATGTTGGGTATTACACCGGAAGGGAACAAGGAAGTCCTGGACTATGCCATCTATCCCAGTGAGTCAGCAGCCAACTACGCTGAAATACTCCAGGGGCTGAAAAGCCGAGGTCTTGAGGAAGTTCTGCTCTTCGTATCGGATGGCTTGGTAGGTCTTCCAGATGCTGTGAAAAGCGTATTTCCCCGGGCACAGCACCAAAGCTGCTGGGTTCATCTGGCACGTTGCGTATCCCGCATGGTCCGTCAGAAAGACCGGAAAGAAGTCCTGAATGCATTGAAGGAGGTCTACCGTCAAAAAAGCAAGCAGCAGGCTCAAGAGGCATTAATGAGTTTCCTTGAACGGTATAAGAAGCAATATCCCAGATTATTTAGGATTTTCAAGGTAACAAGCAGTCTTTTTACATTTTATGACTTTCCAGAGAGCATCTGGCCGAGCATCTACACCTCAAACCTGATTGAGAACAATAACAAGGGGCTAAAGCATCGAGCCAAGCAGAAAGAGCAGTTCCCCCAACGAGGAATCCCAGGAACGGTTTGTGTGCAGTTTTTACAGCGAATACAACCGTAAAAACGGAGGCAAGTCTCATCGAGGCTTCCTGGCCGCTACGCCTCAGTTGTTGGAGATGTTCCAATAACCATGACATTCAGATGCTATAAAAGAAAATCGTTTACACAAAACTCTTGACACTATCAAGAATTTAATAAATGATAAAAATATGATGGACTTAATGATTTGGTTTAATAATATTCCTTCTGGAATTTATTCTTTATTGGGTGTTTTGTTGGGATTTGGTTTAAACCTTTTTAAGGATTGGCTTGTAACTCGAAATAAATTAGTTTATGTTTTTCAAATCGATAATTCATATGAGAAATTAGATTTAAACCATGTTGATAAGTTTGGACCGTCTGGGTATATTATTGAAATGTATAATTGTGGGAAAAATCCACTACTAATTAATGGTGTTGCAATTGCTAATGTTAACGATAACAATTTTATTGATATGCCCATAAAAGAAACCATAGTAATTCTACCTTTTTATAAATATAATTTAGAGTTAAGTAAACAAGATTATGAAACTATTTGCTGGTGGTATGAAAAAGATAATAAGACGATGGATACTGTCAAAATCATATCCTCTACTTTAGATGGAAAAGAAATTTCGCAGAGAGTAAAAATTCCATTTATTATGTTTCCGGTCAATAATAATTTCACTCTTCGAGGAAAGGTATAATTAGGTAAAGGCGTAATCAGAGTGCAATAAAAATTTTCGCTTGGATTGGTATATATGAAATGGTGGAATTCCTTTATTTTTTGCTGTAATATTAAAAAGAGGGGATTAGACCCTATTGAATCAGCTGCTAATTTTATAAAACATCTGGACATATACATTTTTAATAAAAACGGGAAGGATTTATATTTAAAGCTATGGAAAAGAAAATGCAAAAAATAGACGATTTGTTACTTAAAAAGTTGGAACTTAATATTTTAAAAAATATTGCCGAATTTTGTGATAAAAATAATCTGCGTTATTATTTATGCGGTGGAACCCTATTGGGAGCAGTCCGTCATAAGGGTTTTATTCCCTGGGATGATGATATGGATATTGCTATGCCTAGGGAAGATTACGAAAAATTCCAGAAATTATATAATGGTTATTCAGATCGTTATGCTGTGAAGGGTATCGAAAATAATGAACAATGGCACATGCCTTTTGCTCGTGTGGAGGATTTGAATACTGTCCTTTATGAGCATACCTTAAAGCCTAAATATGAAAAATGTCATGTGTTTGTAGATGTTTTTCCAATAGATGGAATTCCTAATAATCATATAGCTGAAAAATTTTTTATGCTTAGACAAAAATTTTTAGGGATATTGGTAAATGCATCTTCATTCTGTTTCAATCCAAGTAAGCATTATTCTGATTCTAAAAGCAAAAATATCACGTTTAGAAATAACCTTAGAACATTTTTTAAGTACCTGGCAATAATGCTTTTTTCGTGGGTTAATACACAGAATGTTATTAGAGCAATGAATAAGAACGCTCAGAATTATAAAATGACTGATTCCAAAGATGTTGGTCTTACTGTATTTGTATGGAATTGGCAATTTGAAAAGTCAAGTTTTGAGTCATTTTCAAAACGCAAAAAGTTTAAATTTGAGAATAATGAGTTCTGGGGACCGGCAGGGTTTGATGAGTATCTTACCCGAACATATGGAGATTATATGACACCTCCACCACCTCAGAATCAGGTTTCACATCACAGCTATGATGCATACTTAATTAAGTGAAAAAATATAGGGGGAGCCACTATGCCATATGTAAACAGTGATATAAAAAATACCATTAGAGTATTTCCTGAACAAGGTAGATATGGAATGCATCGTTTTGATATGAATGAGAATCTTGAAGGCCTTCCAAAGGAATTTGTTAATAGTGTTTTGGGAGAAATTACACCTGAATTTTTGTCAATCTATCCTGAACCTAATAAATTCATAAAAAAGTATGCAGACTTTTTAGGCGTAGAATCTGAAAATATAACGGTAACAAACGGTTCTGATATGGCTATCCGTTACTTATTGGAAGTATTCGGAGAAAAAGGTAAAGAAGTAGTAACAGTAGCGCCTTCTTTTGAAATGTATTGGGTAAACTGTTGCATTTTAGGATATAAGCATGTTCCCGTTGCTTATGAAGAAGACTTTACAATTAAAGTAGAAAAAATATTGGATGCTATTAATGATAATACTCGTATTATCGTTTTATTAAACCCCAATAATCCGATGGGTAATGTATATACGGAACAAGAAGTTCAGCAAATTATTGAGAAGGCAAAATCTGTAAATGCTTTGGTAATTATTGATGAAGCCTATCATTATTTTTATCCCAAAACATTTCTTCATTTGGCATTGGAAAATGATAATGTAGCATTGCTACGAACCTTTTCCAAATTATTTTCGATTGCGGCACTCCGATTAGGCGCAATTATTGCAAATCCCAATATCATTCATTATGTACAAAATGCAAAGTTAACTTTTGATGTAAATTCTGTTGCTTTGTTATTTGGGGAAAAGATTATTGAACATCCTGACATGATTCAACAGTTAATAGAAATTGAAAATGAGGGGAAAACTTATGCTATTTCTGAATTAAAAAGAAATGGATATGAATGTAGAGACTGCAAGGGAAACTTCATTTTTATCAAGCCCAAGCATAATGCAATGGAAGTTGCAAAGAGATTGGAAAAAGAATCCAAAGTTTTGGTTCATCCTTATAGCAATACTTTACTCAAAGACTATTTAAGAGTTTCTGTCGGCTCAAAAAAGGCAATGAGATTCTTCTTAAATGAATTTTTCAAAATTGATGATAAATCTTTTTAGGAGTTTTGAATGAAAAAAGTCATTACATACGGCACCTATGATTTGTTCCACCAAGGCCACTACAATCTGTTGAAACGAGCAAAGGCCTTAGGGGATTATCTCATTGTAGGCGTTACCTCTGATTACTTTGATAAGTCCAGAGGAAAATTCAATGTCCATGATGATTTGATGACACGGATCGAAAATGTCAAAAAGACCGGATTTGCAGATCAGATTGTTGTGGAAGAATACTTTGGTCAAAAAATCGATGATATAAAAAAATATGGAGTAGATATTTTTACTGTAGGGTCCGACTGGAAAGGTTATTTTGACTATCTGAATGAGTATTGCAAGGTTGTCTATCTTGAAAGAACCAAGGGGATTTCCAGCACCCAGATCCGTAATGAACACAGTGTCCGATTGGGTATTGTCGGGAATGAAATGATCTTGGATCGCTTCATCAATGAGATGAAATACGTCAGTGGGATCGAAATTGTTGGAGCCTATGCTTCAAAGGATGATGTGGATTCCAGATATAAATCTGTCCAGTTTCAGCAATTCCCCCAATATAAGACCTATGAATCCTTGCTTAATAATGTGGATGCTGTCTATATCAATGCACCTTTAATGCAGCGCGATAAATTAATAGCAGCGGCTCTTGAAAAAGGGAGACATGTCCTTACGGAATTTCCATTCAGCCTTAATTATCAAAAGGCCAGGGAATTCGTAAAAACCGCCTCTGAAAAAGGGCTGGTCCTGATGGAAGGATTAAAGACCGCTTACTGTCCAGCTTTTGGAAAGATGATTTCTTTGGTTAAGAGCGGACGTATCGGCAAAATCCTTAGCATAGAGGCGAATTTTACCCAAATCCTGGGTGATAATCTTGCTAATCAGGTACGTATAGCAGGGGGCAGTGTAGCTTCTTTGGGAACTTACCCGCTTCTGGTTATCTTTAAACTGTTGGGATATGATTATAAAAAGGTAGAGTTCATTACCCATCAGGAAAATGGTATTGATACCATGACCAGGATGAACTTTATTTACGATGGGGCTATTGCCACATCTTTAGTGGCGATTAATGCGAAAGCAGAAGGGTCACTGACTATATCTGGGACAAAGGGATATGTCTATGTTCCTGCGCCCTGGTGGAAGACAGAATATTACGAGTTGCGGTATGAAGATATCAACAAAAACAGTAAGTTCTTCTATAAATTCGAGGGAGAAGGACTTCGATATGAGATCGTAGAGTTTGTGAAAAATATTAATAATAACCTACATGACTGTATGCTTTTTTCAACGGAGGATATATTAGCGGAATCAAAAGTATTATCAAATTTCAAGGTGAATGAATATCGTAAATTTTAAGCGAAAGGGAAAAAATGCTTTTTTCATTAATTATTCCTGTCTTTAATAATTTAGAAGAAGAGATAAATCAAATTATTAAATCACTTGAAAATCAAAATTTTAAAGATTTTGAAGTAATTTTAATTGATGATGGCAGCTTAGAAAAATGTGCCCAATATTTGGATGTTATCTCTAAAGCTACAAGTCTTAATTTAAGAGTGTTTCATATTGAACATAGCGGTGTTTCCCATGCCAGAAATTTTGGCTTAAATTATGCAACGGGAGAGTACATTGGATTCGTTGATGCTGATGATTATGTTCTTTCCAATATGTTATATGATGCAGCAAAAGCATTAAAAGAAACCGATTACACAATAGTTTATGGGTTAATGAGATATGAAAAGGTTGGTGAAGAACTCAAATTACCTACTATAGCTGTAGCTACCCATAAAGAAATAGATGATGATTTAAAGCATAAATTATATTTACATATGTTTAATGGCAATCAAAAAGAATTTATTACAAAATACGGATATATAGGAAGAGGCCCTGTAGCTAGATTTGTAAAAAGAGAATTTTGTTTGCAAAATTTGTTCAATGAAAATTTAACATTTGGAGAAGATGAAGAATGGAATTTGCGTATTTTGACGAAAAATATTCGAATAGGGATAGTGTATTCGACTTGGTATATTTATTTTTATAGAGATACGTCTACCCTTCATAAATTCCGATTCGATTTTATAAAACAAAATCAAAAAAGACTATTGGCCCTTCAAGGATTTGTGAAGGATGACTTATGTAAATTAGAATTTGATAATGAATGTGTACGGATTATTAATAAGATAGTCAAACACTACTATTTAGCTCCAGAATACAGGGGCAATTTTAGATGTAAGATAGAAGATCTTGATAAAACATTAAAAGAATCACCTTGGTCCGATGTAATGAAATTTGATGTGATTCGCCGCCTCCCTTTAAAAAGAATTATCAATTATATTTTGATTAAGACTAATTTAATCTTTCTAGTAATAGCTTTCTTTCAATCTGTGACAAAGAAAGGAAAAAAATGTGAAAACTAAAAAAAATATATCACAGGAAAAATCTGTGGCAGTTATAGTTTTAAATTATAAAAATAAAGATGAAACAATCACTTGTGTAGAGCATCTGAAAGGATCAAGTTATAAAAATTATAGGATTTTTATAGTTGACAATAACTCTCAAGATGGTTCATTTGAATTTTTAAAGAAGAATCTTCTGGATTGTGAAGTGTATGAAACCGGCATTAATAATGGATATGCTGCTGGTAACAACTACGCAATTAGAATTGCATTAAACAATAAATACGATTATATTTGTATTATAAATAACGATGCCATAGTAGAAAAAAATACATTGAAAAATCTGGTTGAGTATCTCGATACTCACAAACAAGTGGGGATTGTAGGTCCGGTGATTTGCAATTTTCCAGAAACTGATATAGTACAATCTACCGGTTTTAAGGTGATTTTAAAAAAAGGAAGGACTCCCTCTATTAACGAGGGAAAAAGAACAAGAGACATTGTAGCTGTAGAAAATTGTGATGCTCTGTGTGGAGCATGTATGTTAATTCGCAGAGAAGTATTTGAAAAGATTGGTCTTTTGCCCGAGCTGTACTTCTTATTTTATGAAGAAACAGACTGGTGCCTGCATGCAAAGAAGCAAGGCTTTTCAGTTCATAGTATTCCAGATGCAAAGGTTTATCATAAGGGTTCAGCCAGCGTTGATAAAATTAAGGGACTGAAATTATATTACATCAGTCGTAATTCGGTACTTTTTGTTCGGAGAAATGGTAGCTGGTCGGATTACTTAGTATTTCTATGTTATTCTTTTTTAAGATATTTTTATTGCTTGTTCATAAAAAAACAAAACTACAATGAAATACTAAATATTAAAGCTTTTATGAAAGGAATGTTTATGAGCAAAAGCATCTAAAATGAAAAAAACAACTTGTTTCGATTATATTTTAATATTAAGGAGCTTTAATTCATGGCTAATAGAATAATAAAGGCTAAAATTTGTTATAAAAATAACGGATTGCTGCTCACATGTACAATTTATTTCCGTAAAATAATAAATAAATTATATAATTCTATCATAATTGGAAGAAGAGATACTTCAATAGATTCTAGAGCAAAAATTATTGGATATAAGGGCATAAAAATTGGACAAAATTTTTATGCTGGAAAGGGATTATGGTTAGAAGCGGTGTCTAATTATAATGAACAATTAAAGTCTCCTAAATTAATAATAGGTAATGATGTTTCATTTAGTGACTTTAATCATATTGGAGCCACAAATCTAGTAAAAATAGGGAATCATGTATTATTCGGGAGTAAATGTTACGTTACAGATCATAATCATGGGATTTATCAAGGTTATCAACAAAGCAATATAGATATCGCTCCTGAGAGCCGTAAACTTACAGAGAATGGTATGGTTATTATTGAAGATAATGTATGGTTGGGCGATAACGTTGTTGTCCTTCCAAATGTCACCATTGGATATGGATCTATTATTGGAGCCGGATCTATTGTTACTAAAAGTATTCCTGCAGAATGTACAGCAGCAGGGGCACCTGCGCGTGTTATTAAACGGTGGAATCGTAAATTGAAAACTTGGGAAAAATGTTAAAGAATGGAGAGATAATGGAACAGCAACCTTTGGTATCAATATGTATACCGACAAACAATAGAGTAGATATTGTAAGAGAAACTGTAAAAAGTTTATTGGCACAAGGTGCTGATAAAAATCTTTACGAAATCTGTATTTCGGATAATTCTAAAACAGATGAGACAAAAATTCTGCTTGAAAATGAATTTTCATCTGTATCGAATTTGCGCTATGGCAAGTCTGATTGTGTGGGTTTTTTCAATTCTATAGAAGCTCTTAAATTGGGCCGGGGCAAATTACTAAAACTTCATAATGATTATAGTAAATTTAAACCTGGTGCATTGTCTCAGATCATAGAAGTTGTGAGAAAATATAGTGAATCAGAGAATGTCATTTTTTTTGCAATGGAATCAATAAAGGCTCCAAGGGTTATTACGGAATATTATAATTTCAATGACTTTCTAAATTTTATTTCATACATGTCAACCTGGAGCTCTGCTTTTTCTATCTGGAAAAAAGACTTGGATTTCTTAACAGCAAAAAAAATCAAATTGGACCACATGTTTCCGCATACATCTCTCCTGTTTGCATTAACAAATAAGCCAAAATATATTGTAGACAACCATGAGTATGTAGTTAATTTACCTCTAAAGAAAAAAGGTGGATATAATCTTGTTGATAATTTTGTAAGGCTTTATCTTACGATGGTGAAAAATTTATTGCAGGATGGTTCAATTACAACTGCTACCTACCGTAAAATTGAACATGGAATAATAAAGCTTTGTGCATCCTGGTATGTTATTGTCAAAACGAATCATAATTTTACTTTCACTTTTGATAATAAGGAACAGTTAATTTTCGATTGTTGTGGACGGGGAGCCCTTTGGCAGTTCTTGAGCTATATATATATATATTATTTTCCAAAGGCTATCTTGAAAAAAATAATAAAAGGTCATTATTAAGGACATGTATTATGAATCAGGTCTCTAAGTATCATAAAGATTTAGTATCTACGTTTTTAAATCAAATCTGGAGAGTCTTTTCTGGTCCATTGATGCTGTTTTGTATTCCCTATTTTTTGACTCCAGAAATACAAGGATATTGGTATACCTTTATTAGTTTAGCGGCACTTTCTGTATTGGCTGATTTAGGTTTTTCAAATATTGTTTTACAATTTTCAGCTCATGAGTTTGCCTTTCTTCGTTTTAATGAAAATAATCAACTCGAAGGAGACAAAGAACATTTTTTGAGATTGGCAGACTTTTTTCATTTCAGTTTCAGATGGCTGCTAAAAATTGTTCTGATAGCTTTTCCGTTAATTATGATCGGAGGATATGCTTTCCTTTCTTATAAAACCCAACCAGATAAATTCATATCTGGTTGGCAAGAGGCCTGGTTCCTATATTCGTTTTTCTCTGCATTTGTCTTTATGAATGCAATAATCTTGTCTTTTTTTGAAGGCTGTAATTTGGTGGGGAAAGTACAAAAGCTGCGCTTTCAAATTGCAGTTGCTACAACTTTATCGATGTTTGTAGGGCTGATATTGCATCTTGAACTCTTTGCATTGGCATTATCTAACGTAGTCAGTTCACTGGCTGGCATTTTTTTTATTATTAAAAATTTCAAAACTACTATCTTACAGTTTTTAAGAGTTGAAAAACACAATGTTTATGACTGGTGGCCTGAGTTTTCGAATTTAATATGGAGATATGCCATTAGTTGGGGAAGTGGCTTCTTGGTTTTTCAGTTATTTACTCCGATGACGTTTTATTTTTATGGACCAATAGCAGCAGGAAAAATAGGTATCAGTATAGCAATGTGGACCGCTGGTTTCAATATTGCTATTAGTTGGATTACTGCCATCACACCCCGAATGAATATATTAATTGCGGAAAAAGATTGGGGAAACTTGGATCGTTTGTTTCGTAATGGACTGATTAAATCATTATGTACAATGCTAAGTGGAGGAATATTATTTTTTCTTATCGAATATGTCTTTTACTCAAAAGTTTCATTCTTTCAACGGATTATAAGTCCTTATGGAATGATAATCCTCTTTTTAGCATGGATGCTTCAGATTATTATTAACGCACTGGCAATTTATTTACGTGCACATAAGAAAGAGCCGTTGGTTAAAATTTCGTGTATAAACGCTATAATAGTTGTTGTCGGTACACTTATCTGTGGACATTTTTTTAAACCCGAATTCATATTTATTGGACTCTTTGTAGGATCACTTTTTCAATGTCCTGCGGTATATCATATTTTCCGTATTTTTCAGAGATACCATCAATCTTATAATGGAGTTTAAGTATGAAAGTATTTAAATCAAATGAAAAAATATTATATAGAATCCAGTGCTTATTTTTAGCATTGGCTATTATAGCTGAGCCAATCTATTCGTTGCCAGAACGTTTCCAGTTACCTTTATTAGGAGGTAGGTTAACAGATTATTTTGTAGCATTGGGCATAGTTGTATGCGTAATAGATATCATAATATCTAAGAAAAATATTCCCTCAAAAATTAAACTTTTTATAGTAATTTTAATTTCATGGTCAATTTTAACTGAAGTGCATGGCCTATGGATTTATCCATATTATAATGAAATTAACCCAGAGGGCTCTAGAAAATTAAATGCAATCATTAATTTTTTACAAAACCACGGTATGCAAGATAGTATGAAAATATGGCTTGAAGCTTTTTGGTTAGGAACCCGTGGCTTTAATAACACTATTAAAGAATTGATATATTCATTTTTTGTGTCCGTATGGGTCATCTTATTGTTTAAAGAATCATATACAAAAGGATTTAGTATAATTCGAAAGTATGTTACGATATTAGCTTTTATTTTAGGGATATATGCTATTCCTGAATTTCTGCTATTTAAATTCAATATGCAGATTGGCTATGACTTTTTATCTATTACTAATCCTTATTTATATGATGTCGGTCAATATTTAGATTGGTATCCTCCTTTAATCTGGCCAAATAATCAATTAAGAAGTTATTGTACAGAACCTTCACTTTTTGGATTTCTTGCGGCCACAATTATTCCTTTCTCTTGTTCATATTTTTTTAGACAGTTTCATTATTATAAATGTGTTTTTTTCTCCTATTTTATAATGCTTTTATTCATGACAAAATCTAGAACTGCTAACGCGATTGTATTATTTGAACTGCTTTGTACTACATTATTAGCTGTTTTTGGAAAAAAATGGAGAAAGACGTCAATTGGTTTAATTTTATTGATTTTTCTTGGCTTTTCTACTAATATTTTTTTGAACTTTATTCCGCAATTCTTAACAAAGAATTATACAGATAATGAAACTTTTGAAAGCTATTATAATGACAACATGAAAAGTATTGTAGATACACAAGCAAGAAGCAACGGCTCTCGTCTAATAAATATAAAAGCACATCTTTATGTGTCTTTAGACCATCCAATTATGGGGGTTGGACATGATTTAAAGGATTGCTACGTACGAGACAAGCTTTCTGCTGAAGATTTGATAAATAAAGAAATACATGCAATTACTGATTCCTTAAATGAAAAGGGGCCTTTAGGCCCTGTTTCTTATGGGAATGTAAATCATTACATTTATGTATTAACATATTCGGGAATCATTGGATTGGGCCTGTATTTATTGCCTTTTATTTATGTATTTTACCGTCTCATAAAACTACGATTTTGGACTGATTTAAGTGCGTTAACTCTTGTTATAGCACTAATTGGGAATCTAATATCACAAATGGCAGGGGCCGGTATGATATTATTGTATGTTGTTCTTGGTTTACTTTATATTAAAGTTGAAATGTGCCAGGATACAGTAAGTTCAAATGAAGAACATATTATCTTATGAATTATGAGGAGTTGAATTTATGAAAGGCATAATCCTCGCCGGTGGTTCCGGCACTCGTCTATATCCATTGACCATGGTAACATCCAAACAGCTGTTGCCTATCTACGACAAGCCCATGATTTTTTATCCCCTGTCCACCTTAATGCTGGCAGGCATCAGGGATATTTTGATTATTTCAACTCCCAAAGACCTGCCTAATTTTGAGCGGCTGCTGGGGGATGGGTCCCGGTATGGCATCCATTTGAGCTACAAGGTGCAGCCTTCTCCCGATGGGCTGGCCCAGGCTTTTATCCTGGGGGAAGAGTTCATTGACGGAGATCGGTGTGCCATGATCCTGGGGGATAATATCTTCTATGGAGCCGGGCTGACTCAGCATCTGAAACAGGCGGCAGCCAATGAAACCGGGGCTACGGTATTTGGATATTATGTGGATGATCCGGAACGGTTCGGGGTCATTGAATTCGATGATAAAGGCAAGGCTATTTCCATCGAAGAAAAGCCCCAGCATCCCAAGTCCAATTATGCAGTGACGGGGCTGTATTTCTATGATGCCAAGGTATGCGAATACGCCAAAAAGGTAAAGCCCTCTGCCCGCGGGGAACTGGAAATCACAGATCTGAACAAGATGTACCTGGAACAGGGGAACCTGAAGGTGGTAACCCTAGGAAGAGGCTATGCCTGGCTGGATACAGGAACCATCAACAGCCTCTCTGAAGCCTCAGAATTCGTAAAAGCCGTAGAAACCAGAGCCGGCATCCAGATTGCAGCACCGGAAGAGGTTGCGTATGCAAACGGTTGGATAGACAAATCCATCCTGGAAGAAAGCGCCAAGCAGTATGGCAAGAGCCCGTACGGACAGTACTTGCAGAAAGTTGTGGATGGCAAGATTTTACGGGAATCATAATAAGGGGAAAACGATATGAATATCATAGTCACCGGCGGGGCCGGCTTCATCGGCTCCAACTTTATCTTCCATATGCTGAAGGCACATCCGGAGGACCGGATTATCTGCCTGGATAAGCTTACCTATGCTGGGAATCTTTCTACCTTGGCCTCGGTCATGGACAATCCCAACTTTCGCTTTGTGAAGCTGGATATTTGCGACAGGGATGGGGTTTACCAGCTTTTTGAAGAAGAACACCCTGACATGGTGGTGAATTTTGCGGCGGAGAGCCATGTGGACCGGTCCATTGAGAATCCGGAAATCTTTCTGCAGACCAATATCATCGGTACTTCTGTGCTGATGGACGCCTGCCGGAAGTATGGCATCCAGCGGTATCACCAGGTTTCTACGGACGAAGTGTACGGGGACCTGCCTTTGGACCGGCCGGATTTGTTCTTTACGGAAACCACGCCCATCCATACCTCCAGCCCCTACAGCAGTTCTAAAGCCGGGGCTGATCTGTTGGTCCTGGCTTACCATAGGACCTATGGGCTGCCGGTGACCATCTCCCGGTGCAGCAACAACTATGGTCCGTACCATTTTCCGGAAAAGCTGATTCCCCTGATGATCATCAACGCCCTCCACGGCAAACCGCTGCCGGTATACGGAGACGGTTTGAACGTCCGGGACTGGCTCTATGTGGAAGACCACTGCCGGGCCATTGATCTGATCCTTCAAAAAGGAAAAGTAGGGGAAATTTATAATGTAGGCGGCCATAATGAAATGCGGAACATCGACATTGTGAGGCTGATCTGCAAGGAACTGGGCAAACCGGAAAGCCTGATCACCCACGTAACCGACCGGAAAGGGCACGACAGAAGATACGCCATCGACCCCACCAAGATCCACAACGAACTGGGCTGGCTCCCGGAAACAAAATTCGCCGACGGCATCAAAAAGACCATCAAATGGTATCTGGAAAATCAGCCCTGGTGGGAAAACATCGTGAATGGCGAATATCAGGGGTATTATGAGAGGATGTACGGGGGGAGATGATCGTTCATCGTTTTGGGTATTACTGGAATGATAGATACGATTGCTTATCGATGGTACGATTTGGAATTTTGTTTGCAAGTTTTGAAACAGAATGGAACCTATGCAAAGCAATTCTAATCAAACATTATGCAGCAACTTCCAACGACGAACGATTAACGATGAACGAAGCCCTAAGGAGGCGACAACCACATGAAAATCCTGGTAACGGGTGTCAATGGCCAGCTGGGCCATGATGTAATCAATAAACTGGCTGCACGGGGGCATGAGGGAATTGGCAGCGGGTCTTCGGCAGCTTACCATGGAGTGGCCGACGGCAGTGCTGCGGCCGTGGGTCCTTATGTGCAGATGGATATTACGGACGAAGCAGAAGTACGGGCGGTGTTGGAAAAAATTCGTCCCGATGGGGTGATCCACTGTGCTGCCTGGACGGCGGTGGATGCTGCAGAAGATGAGGAAAACCAGCCCAAGGTGCAGGCGGTGAACGTACAGGGAACCAGAAATATCGCTCAGGCCTGCAAAGTCCTGGATGCCAAAATGCTGTACATCAGCACGGACTATGTATTTGACGGCCAGGGAACGGAACCCTGGAAAGCGGAATGCCAGACCTTTGCGCCCCTGAATGTGTACGGCAGAAGCAAACTGGAAGGGGAACTGGCAGTCAAAGAACTGCTGGAGAAGTACTTTATCGTCCGGATTGCCTGGGTGTTCGGCCTGAATGGAAATAACTTCATAAAGACCATGCTGAAAGTGGGGAAGACCCACGACACCCTGCGGGTGGTCAATGACCAGATCGGGACGCCTACCTATACAAAAGACCTGGCCCGGCTGCTGGTGGATCTGATAGAATCAGAGAAGTATGGCGTATACCATGCCACCAATGAAGGAGGATACATCTCTTGGTACGATTTTGCCAAAGAAATCTTCCGCCAGGCAGGCTATGCCACCAAAGTCATCCCGGTAACAACAGAAGAATACGGCCTCTCCAAAGCCAGACGGCCCTATAACTCCCGTCTGGACAAAAGCAAGCTGAAGAAACAGGGCTTCCAGCCCCTGCCAGATTGGCGGGATGGGGTGAGACGGTATTTGGGGGAACTGGGCGTTGCTTTAACGGTTAAATGATTGCAAAACATTAGTGGTTAAGTGGCTAAGTGATTACGTGATTTGGTATCAGGGCTTTAGTGGTTAATTGATTTTGTGATATTGTCGATGAAGTGGAATCCTTTCGATAGAAAGAAAATCGAAGACAACAAATCACTTATCCACTTAATCACTTAATCACAGGTTTGTCTAACCACTTCAACCAGGAAAGGTGGAAAAAACATGCAAATCAAAGTAACAAAAAATGTCGGTGGTATCGAGGGACTATGCATTATTGAACCGGCCGTCCATGGGGATGCCCGGGGATATTTTATGGAAACTTACAATAAAAAGGAAATGGAAGAAGCGGGGATCCATGTGGATTTTGTCCAGGACAACCAGAGCATGTCCACCAAAGGCGTGCTGCGGGGGCTGCATTTCCAGAAATGCTATCCCCAGTGCAAACTGGTCCGTGTAGTGCGGGGTTCCGTATTCGATGTGGCAGTGGACCTGCGGGCTGATTCCAAAACCTATGGAAAATGGTACGGCATGGAACTGACCGATGAAAACAAAAAGCAGTTCCTGATCCCTGAAGGGTTTGCCCATGGTTTCCTGGTACTCAGCGATGAAGCAGAATTCTGCTATAAAGTCAATGATTACTGGCATCCCAATGACGAGGGGGGCATGGCCTGGAACGACCCGGAAATCGGCATCCAGTGGCCCCAGGTAGTGGGAGAATATCCCGGCTCTGCCAGCAGAGAAGGATACCATCTGGAAGATGGCACCCCATTGAATCTCAGTGAGAAAGATAGTAAGTGGCTAGGGATTCGGGATACGTTTAAGTTTTGAAAATATATTTAACTATTCACGTCTAATTGTATTGCTATTTTGGTTAATGGAACAGCTTCTAAGGCAGCTGATGAATCAGTATGAAAAAACTGGCAGTGCGATAATTGAATGCCGGATAGTGAGAATTGATTAGGTTTTCCTATCTAGCATTATAGACGGAATTTATTTGGAAGGTTCCAAAGAGTTGAAAAGATAACTTATTATAAAAGTTTTTATATTACCTAATCGTTTACAACAGCCTAGGTGTTTTGAAGGAGATAGTAGAAAAAGTGTTGTATTCAATTCAAAACATATATGAACTTTTAGATATATTTTTCTTTACAGTTTTATTTATCTTTTCCTTTACAGTTCATAGAAAGATTATCCCTAAAGGATACTTTGCATTAAATGAAATAGTATACTTATTTGATGTAAAGCGGTTTTGGACATCATCAAATATTCGATGTTTTTTATCGGAGCAATTATATTCTTAGGATACTATAAATTTGATATTAGAAATTCTACAGTCTATTATTCAGCATTAGGGTTGGTATCTTTGATTCAGGTATTTCCTGTTATTGTAAGGTACCAACTATATAAATTTTGGAGATGCATTTATCGTTTCAAACTACTTTGCACTAATTTATTTTATGTAGCAGTACTATTTTTTATGGGATTTGCCTGTTTAGAGTTTATGATTCCTGCAATATATGGCGAAAAAGGCTATATAGATATGGCTTATCCTTATGCTAATTTTATATTTGGAATATTTATTTATATATTTCCGCTATTTATTCAATTTTCTGTACAATGGAAATATGATACGATGAATTTAGGTAGAATGAATTTCTTGCATACCGATACGGCGATAATGCTAAGAAATCTTAATATAATGAATCGAGAAAATGGTATTGTTAAACATTATCAATCAGATATTGAAGAATATGCGAAAGTTTATAGAATAGATCCAGAACTATTAAAATCTATTTTATATATTGAAGAATTTAACCGTGGCTCCATCATTCAATATTTTATTGAACGACTATTCATTACCTGGTTTCCTGCTTTTGTGTTGGAGAAAGATATGTCAATTGGGTTTGGACAAATTAAAATTTCGACGGCAAGTAAACTACTAAATATTTCGGAAGGGGCTGCATTAGAAGAATTGGCTAGACCAAGGAGAAACATTGAAATTTGTGCGCGTTATATTCGTCTATTGATTAATAAATATTTAGAGGACAAGAAACATCCATTTAGTACTGAAAGGTATAATGATTTATATGATTATATTGCAAAAAATTATATTGGAGCAACAGATGCAACAATGTATAATGCCGTTTTGTATGCAGCTATTTTAAGAGAACGAAGTAGACTCGATTTATATAGTAGGCTAAAAATTAAAAATAAGAGGAATCAATGTTTTAGAGGTAATTTAAAAGCGCCACTGCCAGCGTGATGAATAGTGTAGAGTGAAGAGAAAAGAGCGAAAGAGGTGGTCACTGGAACCAGACAGCTGGTCCCCTGGTTGAGGAAAAACAGGTCCGAGGCTTGGAGACAGGAGTGGGCTATCCGGTGGATGGCCCCTATAAAGATGGAAATCTTGACTATAGCTGACGCTGTGATCTGATTGGACGTTATAAGATGAAAAGTATCTTTTTGTTCTCAAAATATGCTACAATAAACAAAGCAAATGACATCACATAAAATTTGCCAAAAAGGAGCGCCCTCATGCAAAAAGTACGTAAGGCTGTGATCCCGGCTGCTGGGTTTGGGACCCGGTTCCTGCCGGAGACCAAGGCCATGCCTAAAGAAATGCTGCCTCTGGTGGACAAGCCCACCATCCAGTATATTGTGGAAGAGATCCTGGACAGCGGGATCGAGGAGATCTTGATCATTTCCGGCCATGCCAAGCGGGCCATCGAGGATCATTTCGATTCTTCTCCGGAACTGGAGCAGCATCTGCTGAAACAGGGGAAGCTGGAGCAGCTGAAGCAGATCCGGAAGATCTCGGATGTAAAGATTCACTATACCCGCCAGGCGTACCAGCGGGGGCTGGGGGATGCCATCCTCTGTGCCAAGGATTTCATCGATGGGGAGCCTTTCGGGGTGATCCTGGGGGATGATGTGGTCTATACGGGGACGGAGGAACCGGCTTTGAAGCAATTGATGGACCAGTATGACAAGACTGGGGGAACGGTGATTGGATGCCAGGTGGTGGCTCCGGAAAAGGTATCGGCCTACGGGATTATCGACGGGAAGCCTACTGGGGATGAAAACTTGCTCCAGGTGAAGGATATGGTGGAAAAGCCCAAGCTCAGCGAGGCGCCCAGCCGGTTTGCGGCTTTGGGGCGGTATGTGATCACGCCGGAAGTGTTCGAGATCCTGGAAGAGACCCGGCCGGGAAAAGGCGGGGAGATCCAGCTGACCGATGCTCTGCGGGTGATGGCTCACCAGGGCAATGTATACGCCTACAATTTCCAGGGGAAGCGGTATGATACCGGGGACAAGCTGGGATATCTGAAGGCGGTGGTGGAATTCGCCCTGCGGAGAGATGACCTGGGCCCGGCGTTCCGGGAGTATCTGAGGGAGCTGGGTAAAGAATAAGATAAAAAAGGATTTAAACGATTAATTTGTTTAAATCCTTTTTTTTGATATACTTGTGTAGTGAGAGGAGGAGTGTCAAATGAAACTATTAAAAATAGAGTTTGAAAATCTCCCAGTTTTTAAAGATAAATGTTTTAGCATTGACTTTTTAGCAACAGATCGAGTAATGGAAGATGAAGAGTTATTTTGTATCAACAAAGTATTCTATACAGAAAAAGTAATGGCATTCATTGGAATGAATGCAACCGGAAAGACGACTATATTACGATTGATTAATTTGGCTGCAAAAGTTGTTATTGGAAATAAAGATTTGAATAGTATGGGATTGTTCCATGATGACATGATTCAAGATGGGACGATTATGAATGTAATATTTTATCATAATGACAAATATTATCAGTTAAAATCCACTATAGGAGTAAGAGATAAGCATGGAGTCTTAGATGGTACACAGGAATACTATTATCGTGAGGAAATATTGCGTTCTAAATTGAAATCCTCTGTTACCAGTAAAAAAAGCACCTTTGTCTTTAATGAACAGGATAAAAGCATTAAAACTTTAGAAAGAACAAAACTGAACAGTGATATAAAAGCGGCTCTTAAAGATGATACGAGCATAGTTATTCTAGCTACGCGGGACAATGATAGTTCTGTCTTAGATTTATTGGCGACTAACTATTTAAATTACAGCCCAATGCAAGGACAAACGCCTGTTGAGGTGTTAAATGTATTTGATGATAATATTGAATATTTGACAACAGTAAAAAACAAACAGGATTCCACACCTCATTGGATGTTAAAATTTAAAAATCGAGATAAAGTATATGACATTGATTTTGGTATCGAATTAAATCGGTTGATTTCTGCAGGTACTATAAAAGGTCATGCTCTTTTAGGCAATGCAATTGCGACTCTTCATTTCGGTGGCTACCTTATTGTGGATGAGTTGGAAAATTATTTTAATAAAGAACTAGTCCATTTTATCATCAAAATTTTTACTTCTAACGAAACGAATCCGCATGGTGCATGTTTAATTTTTTCTACACACTATGCAGAAATATTGGATTTTATCCATAGAAAAGATAATGTTTATATTACACGAAAAAGAGAAGGATTATTAAGTGTAAGTAAATATTCTGATGAAGTTAAACGAAATGATGTTAAAAAGAGTGAGATGATTATCTCCAATTCTTTACAAGGGACTGCTCCCCAATATGAAAACATGCACGCACTATGGGAGGTCATATGCAAAGCCGTTTAATGGATCTACATGAAGAACTAAAAGATAAATATATTATTTGCTCGTGTGAAGGAAAAGCTGAACAAGCAATTATTGATTTGATTTGCTTTTGGATGCAGATGCTTTGATTTTCAAAAGGGTTGATTTGGTAGGGAAAAAATGTACTATGATTCGATCTGCTTCAAGAATTGAAGAAGAGTATCTGCATACTGCTTACAATCGTCCAGTTGTTATTTTGAGAATTCTTGATCGAGAAAAAGAAAAGTTTAATTTAAGGCCTTTATATAGAAAGCAATATGCAGTATTCAGTATCTGTACCAAACCTGAGATAGAAATCCTTCATATTATACATGAGGGAAAATGGACTGAATATAAAAAACAAAATAAATTAAAACCCAGTGAGTACTTTCAAAAACTGCATGGAGGGGAATTAACAAAATCAGAAAATTTTATAAAAAATTATTACGATTCCGTAGATGATTTAATTGCAGCCATTCATGAATATCATAGGATATCTGCATATAAAGACATTTATGATTTGAGTAATTTGCTGAAAGAATAAAATTTAAAAGGGATGGAGAATCTGGTGGAAAAGCCCAAGCTCAGCGAGGCGCCCAGCCGGTTTGCGGCTTTGGGGCGGTATGTGATCACGCCGGAAGTGTGCGGCATCCTTCCTCCTCTTCCTTATTCTTCTTTTTTATGATATAATGGAGTTGTCTGAAAAGAATGTTGAACAGAAGGTTGACCAACAAGTGTTTTTTTCTGCGAGGAGGCTTATTCATGGAACAAAAATTCTACAAATGTGCTCATTGTGGTAAGATCATTGCTGTTGTCAAGGAAACCGGCGTGCCGGTGATGTGCTGCGGGCAGAAGATGGATGAACTGGTGCCCAACACCACGGATGCTGCCCAGGAAAAACATGTGCCGGTGATCGAAGTTTCTGGCAATATCGTAACGGTGACCGTTGGTTCCGTGCTCCATCCTATGCAGCCGGAACATTACATTGAATGGATCTCCCTGCACACCAAAGAGGGGAACCAGAGAAAGGAACTGAAGCCGGGGGATGCTCCCAAGGCTGTGTTCGCCCTGGTGGATGGGGATGAAGTGGAATCCGCCTATGCCTACTGCAACCTCCACGGGTTGTGGAAGAAGTAAGAAAGGCGGTCAACGGTCAGCTGTCAATGGGCAGAGGCCGATGGAAGCCAGCTTAGCTGGCTTTGCATGAAAGAAAAAAGAAAAGGCTGTGGAAGCTGCTGTGCGTTGTTTGCCGGCAGCTTGCCACAGCTTTTTTTTTGCGTTCAAGATCTGGAAGCCGGGCTGACTGGGCGGGACTGCTGCACAAGCTAAGAAAAAATTATGAAAAAAATTTTATGCTTATCATAGAATATACAAATGTAACAATTAAGCAATATATTTTGATTATATTGGATATAGACACTCTTTGGTGTAACGAATACGTAATTTTTTTACGGAATGTCCACTCAAGATGAATTTATACAAATTGGCTATGTATTTAAACATCATGCAAATTATATGTTTCACGTTGCATTGTGATAAAAATAAGTATATAATAGTCCGCGAAGAAAGGATACAAGACAAAAATGCAGCCACTTATCCAGCTTGGATTCAATACATAAGTGTATAAGATTTGCTGTAAGGAAGCCATCTGCCGGCTTCTTTTTGTTTTGGAGAAAAATAAAAAAAGAAAGGTTTTGATGAGGATGAAAAGCAAGAAACAGCTGACTCTGGCCTTGGCCCTGACTCTGGCACTGGGGGGAAGTGTGCCGGTGTGGGCGGAGCATATCCAGGATAAGACCCTGACCAAAGGAGACTGGACGCTGGGAGAAGAACTCTACATGGAAAAGAGCCATATCACAGCGGACCGGGTTTCCCTGGATGGCAGCAGCGTCCCTGCAGACAATGATCCCGTAATGCTCTACCGTTCTACTTTGGAAGGGAAAAACGGCATTCAAATTTCAAACTTTACCGTTGGATCTTCCTTGGCTTCAACCGAGGGCGTCAATTTACAAAGCTCCACCTTGGCTGCCCCGACCATTTCCATCAGCGGGCTTACTTCCAGTAAAGACAGCCAGGCACGTTCTTTCTATGGCCTATTCTCGGAACCGGTGGAAGATTATGCCACTCACCAAATGGTCCAAAATAATCTGAAAACGGATTGGCTCCATGTGGATGGAGTGACTACCGATACGGCGCTTTCGCTCTATGGGGCTATGCTTCAGGCTGTCAACCTGACTCCCTATACAGAGGGCGGCAAGACCAATGTGACCGTTGAGAACGTTGCCAATACCACGGACAGCCCGGATGGGACACTTGCTTTTGGCCTGGGAAACGTCCTGGGAATGATAAACCTTGACAATCCTGAACAGAGCAAAGATCTCCCCTTTGTGGTCACCGGGAAAACCCAGATCCGGAACATTTCTTCCACCAAAGGGTCGGCTGTGGGGGCTGTCCTGTATGGAGTTTCTGGATTTGACATGGATGACAGCCATACGGATTTCCATGATCTGGAAATCTCGGATATCCATGGCGGGGATCTGTCCGTAGGTCTCTATGGGGGCGTGGGTATTGTCAATGTAGAGAATGCAGATATCAACATGACGGGGAAAGAGAATGAGTATGCTGGGTCCTATACCGCCTCTGTCCCAGATTACCAGGCGGCAGACCTGCACCAGTTCGCCATTGCAGGACCCATGTTGGGAAAGATTAATTTCAATGATCCCGATGGGAATTATACCATCAATGGCAATGTGATCGCAGACGCAGGGAATCAGCTGCATATTGATGAAGCATACTATCAATATTATAAAAGTCAATTGGATGATTCTGACATAAACGAGGGTCAAAAAGAATATGTAGAAGCTTATCTAAAAGGGTTGGAGACAACCATTCAAACCATCAAAGACCGTCAATATGGGAGCATCAACCTGGCTGGCCATCTGAAACTGTATGGGGATGTCTATGCCAAAGATGGAGGCACCGTGAATCTCCATCTCCAGGACGGCAGCTATTTTGAAGGCCAGGATGATGATTATGCGGATTTTGACGCTGCCGGGCAGCTGACTCCCCGCCAGGTGGATGTGTCTTCTGATTTGAATAAATCCGCGTTGGGCCATCTGTACGGTTGGAAAAATCAGGCAGATGAGGCTTATGCCACGTACGGCGTTCCCCGCTTGAATGCCGGTACCATCAACCTGACCATGGACCCCGGCAGCAAATGGCAGACCCGGGGCAAGAGCTTCATTGCCTCGCTGGACTTCAACCATGGGGGGCTGGTGGATACCCGGAAGGGACACGGGGTATCCGTTTCCATCGGCAAGCTCACTGGGGAGGGAGGCACCTTCCTCATGGACTTATCCAAAGATGCGGATAAATCCGACATGCTCTATGTAAGGGATTTGAGCCAGTCCGGGGTCCAGCACATCCAGGCCTATCTCCAGCCGGATACCAAAGTGGAAGAACTGAAGGGCATCCGCTTTGCCACTACCGGCGGGGATGATTACAAACGGGATCCGGCCGCCAAATTCGATGTGAGCCTGGCCAAGGATCAGGGCATCAACAACGTTACCTTAAAAGTGAAGAACGAGAAGTTCAACCCGGAGGATACTGCGGCCAATGAAAAATTCAACGGGGGCAAAAATGGTATGGGCACCTACAAGCCCGGCAACGACTATGTAACGGCGACTTTTTCCGGTAAAGGGTTTACCAAGGAAGTCCCGGATCAGGAAAAGATCATGAAGGATGCCATGGATGGGAAACAGACCACCGATGATGCAGGGAATCTCTTGCCGGAATACCTGAAGACCGAAACCATCGAAAACCCGGTGAAGGAAGGGACCAACTGGTTCGTGGATGAAGCGGTGGTCACGCCTTCCAACAATGCCAAGGTCATCAAGAAATCCATGCAGCTGAACTATATGAACGCCATTTACGGAGTCTATACGGACAGTCTGGAAAAACGGCTGGGCGAAGCCCGCTACAGCGGAGACGGGGACGGCATGTGGGCCCGGATCCGGCACGACCGGGTGGGCCGGGATTCCCTCTACGAAGCCAACAACACCATGACGGAACTGGGCTTCGACTGGCGGAATGACCGGACGAAATTCGGACGGCACATCCAAGGAGCTGCCCTGGACTATATGGATGGCTTTGCAGATTACAAAGAAGTCACCGGCCGCAGCGACAGCAAGCGGTACGGATTGTGGTTCTACGATACCCGCCTGGGGGACAAGGGCCATTATACGGACATTGTAGCCAAATACGGCCGGCTGCAGAATGAATACACCCTGTATCCGGAAATGGGCGGCCCGGTGAAGGGGGACTACCACAATGATTACTGGTCCCTGAGCTTCGAATACGGCCGGAAGAAGCCGTTGGCTTCCAACTGGTTCATCGAACCCCAAGCCCAGCTCCAGTACACCTACTTGGGAAGTACGGATTACCGGACCAGTCAGGGGACCCAGGTGGATCTGGCCGGCACGGACAGCCTGATCAGCCGGTTGGGATTCCGGCTGGGGAAAGATGTCAGCGACCGGACCAGCTTCTATATCACCGGGGACTTCTTCCATGAATTTCTGGGGAACCAGGATGTGAGTGCTTGGGACCGGACCGGGCGCATGGATGTCACCGGCCACAACGATGGCAGCTGGTACAATGCCGGCCTGGGCTTCACCACCCGGGTAGGGAAGAACTCTTACGCCTATGCCAGCTTCGATCGGTCCTTCGGGCCCCATGTGGATCGGACCTGGACCCTGGAAGCCGGCGTGAACTGCCGGTTCTGATGAAAAACGATACAAAGACGGCAAGATGCAGGAATTGAAGATACAGGAGGAAACGGCTATGAAAAGAACATGTGGAAAGACGTTGACACTGACCATCCTGGCAGCTATCCTGGC
>OGIT01000283.1_pt1 | contig 29240 bp, 26 predicted proteins | sample 1571881 | NCBI WGS metagenome assembly OGIT01 (sample SAMEA2582101, study PRJEB24529) | metagenome | biome: Human gut stool | place: China | collected 2011 | reverse complement strand
GTGATTGTCAGCAAGGAGATAGACGGAACCCGCCAGAACCTGTCCTTCCAGAGGATGCATGTGAAGGGGAAGGATAAGTTCAGCATCATGATCAATGAGTGGCGCCACCTGAAGGATTTCTACGACCAGGCGGAAAGCCAGGGGAGAGCCCTCCCCATCGCGGTTGTCATCGGTGCGGATCCGGTTATCTATGTGGGAGCCGGACTGCGCTATGACGGGGATGAGACAGAGATTGCGGGCGCTATCAGAAAAAGTCCGATTGAGGTGGTGAAATGCATCACTTCCGATATCTATGTACCAGCCACGGCCGAATTTGTGATTGAAGGTGAAATCCTTCCGGATTACAGGGAGAAGGAAGGTCCTCTGGGAGAGTTCACGGGCCACTACAGCGAGCCGTGGAACAGCCCTATGGTGCAGGTGAAGGCTATCACCCACAGGAACGGGGCCATTTACCAGACCATAAACGGCGCCTCCTTTGAGCATATCAATCTGGGAAATGTGCTGCCCAGGGAGCCTCTCCTTAAGACCCATACCCAGTATGTGAGCAAGGGAGTTACCAATGTACATATTCCGCCCTATGGAAGCGGCTTCCTGGCCATTGTCCAGATGAAGAAAAAGAATCCGGGTGAGCCGAAAAATGTGGCTCTGGCAGCCATGACAGCGTATGTAAACATCAAGAATGTGATTGTGGTGGATGAGGACGTGGATATCTATGATCCCGCAGACGTGATGTGGGCGGTATCCAACCGTGTGATTCCTGAAAGGGATATTTTCTATATCCACAATGCCCAGGGACATGAGCTGGATCCCTGTTCCGACGAGCGGGGCGTACAGACGAAGATGGGGATTGACGCCACACTAAACGAGGAGAGCAGATGCCTGGAGCGGGTCCGCTATCCCAAGGTGGACTTAAAGGATTACCAGTAAGGAAATAGTAAGATAAGGAGCATGGCAAATGGGAAAATACATAGTAGGAATCACCGGGGCAAGCGGGTCAATCTACGCAAAGCGGGTCATAGAAAGGCTGATTCAGAAAGGCCATCATGTGTGTATCTGCATGACCCAGGCGGGAAAGCTGGTGGTGGAGTCTGAGCTTGGCTGGCAGATTGGGCAGGATACCCCTTCCGGGGAGGTGGAACAATATCTGCAGGAAATCTTTGGGTCAAAGGAGCTGATTCACCATTACGATGTCCATGCCATAGGCGCGCCCATAGCCAGCGGATCCTCCGGAATGGATGCCATGATAGTGGTTCCCTGTTCCATGGGTACACTGTCCGCCATTTGCCATGGCTCATCCCATAATCTTTTGGAGCGGGCGGCGGATGTGTGCCTGAAGGAACGGCGTCCCCTGGTCATTGTACCCAGGGAAGCGCCTTACAACCAGATTCATCTGGAAAACATGACAAAGCTGTCAGGTTACGGGGCTGTCATAATGCCTGCGTCCCCTGGATTTTACTCCCGTCCAAGGACAATTGAGGAGATGGTGGATTTCTTTGTGACACGGATTCTGGACCAAATGGGAATCCATGAGCCCTCGGAGAGCAGGTGGACGGGAATGGATGTGTGTGTTAAGTAGATAGGGCTGCGTCCGGTTATTCGGCGTCCAGGGCAGCGCGTTCCCGGGCTTCTTCGTCAACGGTTTTTCCTGGGGCTAACAGGTTGAGGAGGAAGGACATGACGCCTGCCACAACCACTGGTTTAGAGAGAAGGGCCTGGGCCAGGGGAGGAAAATTCTCCAGGGCCGCAGTGCCTTCCAGGGTGGACAGTCCCATGGCCAGGGCAATGGATACGCCTACAATCGTACTGTTGCGGGCGGTTAAGGGCTCGCTGGACACTAATTTGAGTCCGGTCAGCGTGATCATACCGAATACAATGAGGGTTCCGCCGCCAATGACCGGGGCCGGAAGGGTGGATACCAGCGCGCTGAATTTAGGTACGATGCCAAGGGCGAGCATAATTGCGCAGGCAATGGTGATGACACGGCGGCTCACTACCTTGTTCATGGACACAATGCCCACGTTCTGGCTGAAGGAGGAAACCACAGGAACGCCGAAAATGGTGCCTACCAGGGTGGCGATTCCGGATGCGGCCACGCCTCCTGTCAGTTCCTCGCTGCGGGGCTCTCGGTCAAAACCTCCTACCGTGGTGCCTGTGATATCTCCCACGGACTGCATGATATTGACAATGGTAATCAAGAGGATCGGCAGAACCATGGACAGGTCAAAGGACGGCATACCGTAGAAAAAGGGTTTTGGCACTGCCAGCCAGCTGGCGCTTACCACACCGTCAAAATGAACCATGCCCATGCACAGCGCCAGCACGTATCCCACCACGGCGCCCAGCAGGATGGAGGCCATTTTGACCACACCCTTGCACATCAGGTTGAAGAAGAGGACGGCGGCCAGGGTTACAAAGGCCACAATCCAGTTGTTCAGCTGGCCATAGGTGGGGGAACTGGCATTGCCGGCCATGTATTTTAAAGCAATGGGATACAGGGAAAGGCCGATGGACAGGATGATGGTGCCGGTGACCACAGTGGGAAAGAATTTATGCAGTCTGCCTACGCAAAAACCCAGCGCAATGGTGATAACAGCGCACAGGAGCTGGGCGCCGAACACGCCGGGAAGGCCGTATTGGGCTGCAATCGGAGTAAATACAGGAACACAGGTAAAGCCCGCGCAGAATATGACGGGGAGTCTGGAACCCACGGGACCCAGGGGACAAACCTGTATCATAGTGGCCAGGGCAGACATCATCAGAGAGTACTGAATCATGATGGTCCTGGTGGCAGCATCGGCACCGGCTGCACCGGCTATGACAATGGGTACTGTTACTGTACCCAAAAACATGGCCATGATGTGCTGCAATGAGATGGGAAGGGCCTTGCGGACAGGCGGTTTGCTGTCAAAGACGTACAGGGAATGGCTTACTTCTTGATTTCGTGCATTCATGTTGGATAAATCTCCTTTCCAGATGCTGACCGGCCTTGCCGGACCAGGAATGTGAGGAATTTTCACATGGAGTATGTTAAAAGTTCCACGAAGCGAGTATAAGTCATTTGTTTTGGTTTGTCAACTTGCATAAAAAACCGTATGTTTATGATAAATAAAATGGCAAAGTGCCTTGATTTGCAAGGGTTTTTTTGAGAAACAGCGGGAAGTATCGGGTGGTAAAACCAGTAAAAAAAGTTTATTTTTGTAAAAAGTGCTTAAAAAAGTCATTCTCTGTTGTGATAAAGCGACAATCTTTTTCGAGAATGTTGACTTTTATAGCTGAATTGGTATAATCAGGAAATATATAGATAAATGCAAAGCTTGTGCTTTTTATATCATACTGCGGAACATAAGTTTGGAGACCTTTCTTTACCAAAGGCCGACATGCTTATGTTTTTTTTATCCAGAAAAGGATACCGGGACAGACAGGAGATGGTTAGATGGAACAGATATGTTTAAATATTAACAAAAAAAACTACAATGTGGCAATTGAAAAAAACTGGACTCTGCTCTATGTACTGCGGGAGGAACTGGAGCTCACAGCCGTGAAATGCGGCTGCAATACAGGGGACTGCGGTGCCTGCAAGGTAATTATTGACGGGGAGGCAGTGAATTCGTGCCTTGTCCTAGCCAGGAATGCGGTGGGTAAGACCATTGAGACCGTGGAAGGTTTATCGGACGGAATCCATCTTCATCCAATCCAGCAGGCATTTATTGACGTGGGAGCGGTCCAGTGCGGTTACTGCACACCGGGAATGATCATGTCGGCCAAGGCGCTGCTGGACAAAAATCCCGATCCCACAGAGGCGGAGATAAGAGCCGGTATTTCCAACAACCTGTGCAGATGCACCGGATATGTAAAAATCGTCAGGGCCATTCAGCTGGCAGCCAGCCGGATGCAGAAGGAGGGGAAGTAGAGGATGGAATTACAGACGCCAAAAAACGGAGTGATTGGCACGGATATGCCTGTGAGGGATGCTGCCCTGAAGGTGACCGGACAGTTTAAGTACGTTGGAGACATGACTCTTCCCCATATGCTTCACGCCAAGGTGCTGTTCAGCCCTGTGGCCCATGCCAGAATCAAATCCATAGACATCAGCCAGGCGGAGCAGTTAGAAGGGGTCCGGGCGGTTGTGTGCTGGAAGAATGCGCCGGATGCCCTGTTCAACAGCTGCGGCGAGGAGATTGACGGAGAGAAAACCGAGCGGGTATTTGACAGCACCGTGCGCTATGTGGGAGACAAAGTGGCAGCCGTGGCAGCCGAAATCAGCAATGGTAATAAAGCCGAGACAGCAAAGATAGCGGAGCAGGCCCTGAAGCTGATCCGTGTGGAATACGAGGAGCTGCCGTATTACCTGGAGCCGGAGGATGCCCTGAAGGAGGGGGCATATCCCATCCACAAGGATTCCAATGTGATCGAGGAAGTGGTCCAGGAGGCAGGAGATGTAGAGAAGGGGATGGCGGAAGCGGATTATATCTACGAGGACGACTTTGAAACACCTGCCATCCATCATGGGGCCATTGAGACGCACACATCCCTGGCTGTCTATGAGAGCAGCGGCAAGCTCACCGTCTACACGCCCAGCCAGGATGTGTTCGGGCACAGAACCAATTTGTCGCGGATCTTCGGCCTCCCCATGAGCCGGGTCAGGGTGGTGAACCCCGGAATCGGAGGGGGATTTGGCGGGAAGATTGATATGGTGACAGAGCCTGTCACGGCCCTTCTGGCCATGAAAACAGGACGTCCCGTGCGCCTGGTATACACCAGGAGGGAGGATATTCCCTCATCCAGGAACCGTCACAGCATGAAGCTCCATCTGAAAACAGGTATGAAAAAGGACGGCACCATCGTGGCACAGGAAATGGATGTCATTGTGAATGCAGGAGCGTATGCAGGCGGAACCATGAGCATTGTCTGGGCCATGAGCGGCAAATATTTTAAGAACCACAAGACACCAAACCTGCGGTTTCATGCTGTGCCGGTGTACACAAACACCCCTGTGGCAGGAGCCATGAGAGGCTTTGGTTCCCCCCAGGAGTTCTTTGCCCAGCAGTGCCAGCTGAACAGGATTGCAAAGGATCTGGGCATGGACATAATCCAGCTCCAGCTTAAGAACCTGGTGGAGCCGGATGGGTTTGACCAGAGGGACGGCCTGCCCCACGGAAATCCCAGGCCCATTGACTGTGTACTAAAGGGAATGGAATTGTCAGGATACGAGGAGGCTGTCAGGGAACAGGAGGCTGCCGCGGACAGCAGGTACCGAATCGGCGTGGGCATGGCTGTTGCGGCCCACGGCAACGGTGTATTCGGCGTAAGACCGGATACAACGGGAGTCATCATCAAGATGAATGAGGATGGCACGGCTGTGATGTTTACCGGTGTCAGTGATATGGGAAATGGTTCCGTAACCACCCAGACCCAGGTGGTAAGCGAGATACTGGGTATCCCCATGTCGCACATCGAATGTGTCCAGGCCGACACCGATGCAACGCTCTGGGATATGGGAAATTATTCCAGCAGAGGTACGTTTGTGAGCTGCAGCGCAGCGTTAAAGGTTGCCGGCCAGGTGAAAACAGAGCTTCTTAAGGAGGCTTCCGGCCTGCTGGAAGTGGATGAGAGTGAGCTGGATTTAAAGGACCAGAGGGTTTACTGCACTTTCAGGCCTGATGCGTCTGCCTCCCTGGCAGAGGTGATCAAATATGCAAAGCAGGCCCATGGCAGGGATATCTGCTGCGCGGACACATTTGCCTCCTGCGCCATGGCCGTATCCTACGGAGCCCATTTTGCCAAGGTCCAGGTGGATATGGAAAACGGCAGTGTAAAGGTACTGGATTACACGGCAGTCCACGACATCGGCAAGGCGCTTAATCCCATGGGCGTGGAAGGCCAGATCGAGGGCGCGGTCCAGATGGGAATTGGCTATGCCCTGACAGAGGGCTTTATACTGGATGATAAGGGAAAGGTAAAGAATACCACCTTAAAACAGTACCACATGCTGAACGCACAGGAGATGCCTCTCATTAAAGTGGGGCTGGTGGAACAGATTGAGCAGTCAGGTCCTTTTGGGGCCAAGAGCATAGGCGAGTGTTCTGTGGTACCTGTGGCCGCGGCAGTGGCAAATGCGGTATCCAATGCAGTGGGAAAACAGGTGAAGCGGATTCCGGTAAGGCCGGTGGATGTGATGAAGCTGATAGAGAGCTGAGCTTGGCGGAAAGAGTTGGAAGCTGGAGAGTTGGACGCTAAAAATATATTATTATAGAAGAAACAGCATTGAGGACAGCGCCGGAAACAGCGGGCTGTCCTCTCCTTTACGGTCCTTTTTTGTCAGGGCTTCTGTCTGTCTAAGGCTGCAAAATCCCGCAGAAACCGTATGAATTCCCGTTCCCTTTTATTAGGCCTGTAGTCTGTCTGGGTCACAAAATAGAGGTTCAGATACAGGTTTTTGTCGCTGATTGGCACGAAACAGAATCCGCGCCCATCCGGGGTTTTGCCTCTGACTGACAGGGAGATGTATTGGCCCTCTCTGATGGCATCAAAGAACTGCCCGCGGTTATCTACCTCCAGGCGGTTGGGATGGTCGGCCAGGCCGACTAACTTCAGGTAGGAGATGGCGGAGACATCATTGAAATGTACGTAGGGATAGTCAAACAATTCTTTTATGGATACGGAAGTTTTCTTATAGAGAGGATGCTCCCTGGAAACCATTACATACAGCGGAATGGAAGTCATAAGCTCTTCGCAGGAACAGTGGAAGTCCCTGGCCAGCCTCAGGTATTTTTCCTTTTTTTCTACGGCGCAGAGAATGAAACCAAGACGCGTACGGCCTGCCGCAACTGACTCTAACACCTCCTGGTTCCCCATTTCTGTCAGACGGTCCGGAAACTGTTTGGCGGACTGTTTTTTAAATTCCAGAAAAAGCCTCATAATATTGGATACGAAATAGGAAGAAATCACCATAGGCTGTTCTGCTTCATCCCAGGACAGCTTTTTTAATTTCTCATATTCACACAGTATGATGCGGGCACTGTCCATGAATTTTATTCCTTTTTCTGTCAGAAGGATTCCGTTGTGGCTGCGTTTGAATAGCTGGCAGCCCAGTTCCTCCTCCAGATTCTTAAGGACTCCGCTTAAATAGGGCTGGGAGACCAGCAGCCTCTGGGCGGCTTTGTTGATGGACCGGCATTCTGCCACGGTCATTGCATATTCTAAATGGCTGAAATTCATGATGTTACCCCTTTTGTGTACAATTTGCCTAATAATAAAATGGTTATAACCCATAAAATATTCGGAATAACCGAATGCCCGGGAGCTATGGTAAGATTATATCACAGAAATAAATAAAAGTTAACGAAACTCCGGGGAAGTAGTTATAAAAATCAAAGAGCCTGTCTGAAGGAAAGGGGTAAAAGAATGTATAGAGAATTACTGGAAGAGGCAAAAACCATGGAGGCAGATCTGATTGCCTGGAGGCGCAAGCTTCACACCATGCCGGAACTGGGGCTGGAGCTGCCTGATACAAGTACGTTTGTTCGGGAAAAGTTAGAGGAGATGGGGATTCCTTATGAGATTAAGGTCAATGGTTCCTGCGTGGTTGGAATTCTTGGAAAAGGGAGCAGATGCTTTATGCTGCGCAGCGATATGGACGGTCTGCCCTTTCAGGAAGAATCAGGGGAGGAATTTGCGTCCCAAAACGGCAGGATGCATGCCTGCGGACATGATCTTCACGCTACCGTGCTGCTGGGAGCGGCAAGGCTTTTGAAGCAGCATGAGTCTGAGCTTAAGGGTCAGGTAAAGCTTCTGTTCCAGCCGGGAGAGGAGACCTTCCAGGGAGCCAGGACAGCCGTTGAGGAAGGCGTACTGGACCATCCAAAGGTGGACAGCGCCTTCGCCATGCATGTGGCAGCCCAGATGTCCCCGGAATATGTTGCCTACGGAAGCCTTCCCATGGCGGGGGTCTATGGATTCAGGATTACCCTGACAGGACAGGGTGGACATGGTTCCCGGCCGGAAAAATGCATTGATCCCATCAATACAGGCGTACATGTCTATCTGGCGCTGCAGGAGCTTATTGCAAGGGAGTGCCCGGCCATCTCAGAGACAGCCCTGACCATCGGACAGTTCTGCGCGGGCAGCGCCTCCAACGTGATTCCTGAGACAGCCGTCCTGCAGGGAACCATGAGGAGCTTTGACGAAAAGACAATGGCTCATCTGATAGCACGGCTGAATGAAATCGTACCTTCCGTGGCAGAGGCCTACCGCACAAAAGCGGAGATTGAGGTGATAAGCGATGTTCCCATTGTCAGGTGCAATGAGGAGCTGAACCAGGAGATTGTGGAAGGGCTTAAGGAGCTGGAGCCGGAGCTGAAGGCGGTCTGCGCTTATCATGTGATGGGATCGGAGGACTTTGCCTATATTTCCCAAAAAATACCGGCCAGCTATATGTGCATTGGAGCCGGTATCGAGGATGTTTCAAAACGGTATGTGGAGCATAATCCCAAGGTGCGTTTTCATGAGTCTGTCCTTGTCAAAGGCACTGCTATTTATGCCGGGACAGCCATGAGATGGCTGGAACTCCATGGAAACCAGTAAAACGTGCACAGGGAAAGAGAGGACAATATGGCGGAAAAGAAACGCTTTTTTTACGGTTGGCTCATACTGCTGACCTGTATCCTGATTATGGGGCTGGGGTATGCGCCTCTGGTGAGCTGCGCAAGCCTGTTCACAAAACCGGTGACAGAGGATCTGGGATTTACCAGGAGCGGATATGCGCTGGTCAGCACCATTGCAGCCCTGATGATGGCATTTATGTCGCCGTTCATTGGAAAGATCATGTCAAAGCCGTACATGCACAAAGCCCTGGTGGTGTGTATGATTGGAAACTGTCTGGCGTACTACTGTTATTCCTTTGCCAGCACCCTGCCCCAGTTTTACGTGACAGCAGCCTGTATCGGGTTTTTTGAATGCGGCTCCACTATGATTCCGGTCAGCGTACTGATTACCAACTGGTTCAGGAAAAAGAGGGGACTGGTTATGAGCATTGCCATGGTAGGATCCAGTATAGGCGGAACCATATTAAGCCCCATAATCGGAAACCTCATCGCATCCCAGGGATGGCGGTTTACATATAAGGCCGTGGGCATAACCAGGCTGGTTATCCTAGTTCCGCTGGTGCTGCTTGTCATCAGGAGGACTCCCGCTGATATGGGGACCAAGGCATATGGCGCGGATGAGGAGGGAGAGACAGGAAAAGCCAGGAAAACAGAGCGGGAGTGGAATGTGTCGCTGAAGGAAGTAAAGAAAAAGCCCATGTTCTGGTGCTTTGTATTGGGATGCACGCTGATTTCAGCCACTGCAGCCGTCATTACCCAGATACCGGCCTCGGTTATGGATGCCGGATATGCAACCACCACAGCGGCCTCCATCGCCTCCTTGTACCTGTTTATTGCCATTCCCGGAAAATTGGTACTGGGACATATTTATGACAGGTATGGTGTGAAGTCAGGAATACTATTTGGAAATACCATGTTTTTTCTTTCCGTTGTTTGTTTGATATTTATTAAACATCAGCCCTTCCTGTACCTGATGGCAATATTGTTTGGATTCGGGACCTGTATAGGAACTGTAAGCGCTCCGGTTATCACCAGCGGCATCTTCGGCACAAAACATTACGCAGAAATCTATGGATTCCTGAGTCTGTTTCCCAGCGTGGGATACGCCCTGGGCGGCCCTCTGATTGCGTCAGCCTATGATTTGACAGGCTCATACAACATTGCCTGGATTATTGTGGCAGTCCTGTCCATCGTCATGACGGCATTTCTTTTGTACTCCTACAGGGTCAGCCGCGTGTGCATAAAAGAGCAGGAAAAAACTGCTGATAAGGCAAAAAACACAATGAAATAACGGCAAAATGCGTTAAAAATTAAACACATTTTACCTATTGACTGAAAATATTAAGTGTGATACTATGACATTAGCACAAAGCAGAATCATATAGAAATGCTTTTGTTGACAATTTTATATAATCGGATGATGGATTCGGGAGAGACTGCACAGGCAGCGCCGAAGGGGAAGCGAAGAACTCTCAGGCAAAAGAACCGGATACTGGACGAAACTCTGGAAAGCGATAGCACCGACGAAGCCAAATCTTTCAGGTACAAAGACAGAGCGCATGAACATTATTTGTTCGTGCGCTTTTTTTGATATCCGGACCATGGATACAGGGCATGTGTGTATACGGGTCTCCTTCAAAAAAAGCGCGCGGTACAAACAGGGAGGTGGTATGGTTTCGGAGGCGGAAACAGGGCATATGGATGTGTTTGTGATGAAGGGCATACGGATATGTCCGTGATGAAAAATAAAAAGGAGGATATGAACCAATGGTTGAACAGGTAATGGATTTTATTGAAGGATATGACAAGGAGATAGGGGAGGCAATCAAGGCGGAGTGCGGACGCCAGAGAAGGAATCTGGAGCTGATTGCTTCCGAGAACATTGTGTCGGAGCCCGTGATGGCTGCCATGGGCACGGTTCTCACCAACAAATACGCGGAAGGATATTCAGGAAAACGCTATTACGGCGGATGTGAGTTTGTGGACGTGGTGGAGACCATTGCCATTGAGCGGGCAAAGAAGCTGTTTGGATGCGACTATGTGAATGTACAGCCTCATTCCGGAGCCCAGGCCAACATGGCTGTGTTCGTAGCCATGTTAAAGCCGGGCGACACGGTTATGGGCATGAACCTGGACCACGGCGGCCATCTGACACACGGAAGCCCTGTGAACTTCTCAGGACTGTATTTCAACATTGTGCCCTACGGCGTCAATGAGGATGGGTACATTGATTATGACAAACTGGAGGAAACAGCAGTTGCCTCCAAGCCGAAACTTATCATCGCAGGGGCCAGCGCCTACTGCCGGACCATTGATTTTAAGCGGTTCAGAGAAGTGGCCGACAAGGTGGGAGCTTACCTGATGGTGGATATGGCCCACATCGCCGGGCTGGTGGCGGCAGGCGTGCATCCCAGTCCCATTCCATATGCGGACGTGGTGACCACAACGACCCACAAGACCTTAAGGGGTCCAAGGGGCGGCATGATTCTGGCCAACCAGGCAGCAGCAGATAAATTCAATTTCAATAAGGCCATTTTCCCGGGAATCCAGGGCGGACCTTTGGAACATGTCATTGCAGCCAAGGCAGTCTGCTTCGGTGAGGCGCTGCGGCCGGAGTTCAAGGCTTACCAGGAGCAGGTGGTTAAGAACGCGGCAGCCCTGGCGGCAGCTCTTAAAAAGCAGGGCTTTCACATTCTCACAGGAGGAACAGATAACCACCTGATGCTGGTGGACCTGAGGGGAATGGACGTATCCGGCAAGGAACTTCAAAACCGCTGCGACCAGGTATACATCACTCTGAATAAGAACACGGTTCCCAATGACCCCAGGAGCCCCTTTGTCACCTCGGGCGTGCGCATCGGAACACCGGCAGTCACCTCCAGGGGGCTGAAGGAAGAAGATATGGAAAAGATTGCTGAGTGCATCTGGCTGGCAGCCACTGATTTTGAGGCTAAGGCTGATTATATCAGAGGCGAGGTTGACAAAATCTGCGGTAAATATCCACTGTACCAGTAAGCTGCCGGGAAACTGGAAATGAGACGAAACAGTTGGGGAACTGTTGAGATGCAACCATAGAATATGGAGAAAAAGGAGCAGAGAATATGGAATTAAAGACACCGCTGTATGACATGCATGTAAAGTATAAGGGAAAGATTGTGCCGTTTGCAGGCTACCTCCTTCCGGTCCAGTACGAAAAGGGAGTGATTGCGGAGCACATGGCAGTGCGTGAGCAGTGCGGCCTTTTCGATGTGTCCCATATGGGTGAGATTTTGTTAAGCGGGCCGGATGCCTTGAAAAATGTGAATATGCTTCTGACCAATGATTATACGGTCATGGAGGACGGTACAGCCAGATACAGCCCCATGTGCAACGAGGCAGGAGGCGTGGTGGACGACCTGATTGTCTATAAAATTAAGGACAACAGCTATTTCATCGTTGTCAACGCATCCAACAAGGATAAGGATTACCAGTGGATGAAGGATCATGTGTCCGGTGATGTGGAGCTTAAGGACATATCCGGCCAGGTGGGCCAGCTTGCCCTTCAGGGACCAAAAGCCCTGGATGTACTTAAGAAGGTGGCGGACCCGGATGCCATCCCGGATAAGTATTATACCTTTAAGAAGGACTGCTGCATAGACGGTATTCCCTGCATCATCTCCAAAACAGGGTATACAGGTGAGGATGGAGTGGAAATTTACATGGCCGGGAACGACGCTCCCAGGCTGTGGGAGCTTTTGCTGGAGGCCGGCAGGGAGGAAGGGCTGATACCCTGCGGCCTGGGAGCCAGGGATACCCTGCGTCTGGAGGCATCCATGCCACTTTACGGACATGAGATGGATGACACCATCACTCCGAAGGAGGCAGGTCTTGGTATCTTTGTCAAGATGGATAAGGAGGACTTTATCGGTAAAAAGGCATTGCAGGAAAAGGGACCTCTTACCAGGAAGCGCGTGGGACTTAAGGTTACGGGCAGGGGCATCATCCGAGAGCATGAGCCGGTATTTGCCGGGGAACAGCAGATTGGAACCACCACGTCCGGCACCCATTGCCCGTATCTGGGATATCCGGCAGCCATGGCATTGGTGGATATTGCATACAAGGAGCCGGGCACCCAGGTCGAGGTGGATGTGAGAGGCCGCAGGGTTGGAGCGGAAGTGGTGAAGCTTCCGTTTTATAAGAGAGAGAAATAAGCAGGGATTATGAAATGCTCAAAACAAGGAGGAAATAAAAAATGAACGTGCCAAAGGAATTAATGTATACAAAATCCCATGAGTGGGTAAAAACAGTGGATGACACAACCGTGACGGTAGGACTTACGGATTATGCCCAGGATGCCCTGGGAGACCTGGTGTTTGTAAACCTTCCGGAGCCGGGAGACGACGTGACGGCAGGAGAGGCATTTTCAGATGTGGAGTCCGTGAAGGCAGTATCAGATGTACTTTCTCCTGTTACCGGCCAGGTAGAGGAAATCAACGAGGAACTGTTAGACAGTCCGGAATCTGTAAACCAGAGCCCCTATGATGCATGGTTCATCAAAGTAAAAGACGTAAGCGGCAAAGAGGAACTGATGGACGGGGAGGCCTACGAGGCATATCTGGAAACACTGTAGACATCTTGAAAAGGAGGTGGACCCATGGGTTCTTATGTACCCAATACCAGTGAAGAGCAGCAGGAAATGCTCAGGGAAATCGGCTTTGACAGCTTTGAGGCGCTGTTTTCCCATATCCCCGGGGAGGTCCGTGTAAAAGGCGGTTTAAAGCTTCCTGAGGGGCTTTGCGAAATGGAAGTCATCGGGAAGATGAAGGAAATCGCAAAACAGAATGTGGTGTTTAAACATATATTCAGAGGGGCGGGAGCATACAGCCATTACATACCTTCCATTGTAAAGAGCGTGGTATCCAAGGAGGAATTTCTTACATCCTATACCCCTTACCAGGCTGAGATCAGCCAGGGCATTCTTCAGTCCATATTTGAATATCAGACCATGCTCTGCCAGCTTACAGGCATGGATGTGTCCAATGCTTCTGTCTATGACGGGGCCACGGCAGCAGCCGAGGCAGCGGCCATGTGCAGGGATAGGAAGAGAAGCAGGATATATCTGTCCGCAACCACCCATCCGCAGGTCACGGAGGTGGTAAAGACTTACTGCTTCGGAAGCGGAGCCCAGGTGGTGATGGTTCCTGAAAAGGACGGAGTCACGGACGCGGACGCCTTAAGGGAATTAATGGACGGCACGGCAGCCTGCTTCTATGTGCAGCAGCCTAACTACTATGGCAATCTGGAGGATTGCAGCCTTCTGGGAGAAATCACCCATGAAAAGGGAGCCAAATATATCATGGGCTGCAACCCCATCTCCCTGGCGCTCCTGCCCACACCGGCAGAATGCGGGGCGGACATTGCGGTGGGAGACGGCCAGCCCCTGGGCATGCCTCTCAGCTTCGGAGGACCGTACCTGGGCTTTATGACAGCCACATCAGCTATGGGAAGGAAGCTTCCGGGCAGAATCGTGGGAGAGACAAAGGATGTGGACGGCAGGAGGGCGTATGTGCTGACCCTTCAGGCCAGGGAACAGCATATCAGACGTGAAAAGGCCAGCTCCAACGTGTGCTCCAACCAGGCTCTCTGCGCCCTGACTGCCAGCGTATATATGGCGGCCATGGGAGCAGATGGGTTAAGAAAGACCGCTGTTCTCTGTACCTCCAAAGCACATTACCTGAAGGAACAGCTGGAACAGGCCGGCCTCACGGCCAGGTATGACAGGGAATTCTTCCATGAGTTCGTCACTGAAAGCGATACGGACAGCGGCCTAATCTTAAAAGCTCTGGAGGAGAAGGGAATCCTGGGAGGACTGCCTCTGAGCAGCAGGGAGATTCTCTGGTGCGCCACTGAGCAGAACCGGAAGGAAGATATGGACCAGGCGGTTCAAATCGTGAAGGAGGTATGCGGAGCATGAAATTAATATTTGAAAAGGGAACTCCCGGCAGGCACTGCCACCTGCTTCCGGACTGCGACGTGCCGGTCCATCAGATAGGAGTTGGCAGGAAGGAGAAGCTGAATCTGCCGGAGCTCTCTGAAAATGAAATCAGCAGACATTATACCGGCCTTGCGGGGCGCGCCCACGGCGTCAACAACGGTTTCTACCCCCTTGGCTCCTGCACCATGAAGTATAACCCAAAGGTAAATGAGGAGGCGGCGTCGCTGGAGGGCTTTGTGGGCATCCATCCGCTGCAGCCGGAACATACGGTCCGGGGCGCCCTCAGGGTATTCGATCTGGCGGAGCAGTATCTGTGCGAGATAACCGGTATGGATGCAATGACCTTCCAGCCCGCGGCAGGCGCCCATGGGGAATTTACGGGTCTGCTGCTGATCAAGGCTTACCATCACTCCAGAGGGGATGAAAAGAGGACGAAAATCATTGTTCCGGACTCTGCCCACGGCACCAATCCCGCCAGCGCCACCATGGCCGGCTACAGCGTTGTCAGCATCCCCTCCAGGGAGGACGGATGTGGATCTGGATAAGCTTAAGGAGGCAGTGGGGGAGGACACGGCAGGACTGATGCTGACCAATCCGAACACGGTAGGGCTCTTTGACAAGAATATCCTGGAGATTACCCGCATTGTCCACGATGGGGGAGGGCTGTGCTATTACGACGGAGCCAACCTCAACGCGGTCATGGGTATTGTGAGGCCGGGAGATATGGGATTTGACGTAATCCACCTGAACCTCCACAAGACATTTTCCACGCCTCACGGCGGCGGCGGTCCGGGAAGCGGCCCTGTCGGCTGTAAGGAATTCCTGCGTCCCTTCCTTCCGGGCTTTATGGTTAAGGGGCCGCAATCCATTGGAAGCGTGAAGATGTTCTATGGAAACTTCGGGGTGGTGGTAAAGGCGCTGGCCTACATCATGACCCTGGGCAGGGAAGGGATTCCCGAGGCGTCATCCAATGCAGTGTTAAATGCCAATTATATGATGAATAAGCTGTCAGACCTGTATCAGATGGCTTACAATGAAACCTGCATGCATGAGTTTGTGATGACGCTGGAGGATTTGAAGCACGATATCAATGTGTCGGCCATGGATATTGCCAAGGCACTTCTGGATTACGGCATCCATCCTCCCACCATGTATTTCCCACTGATTGTCCACGAGGCCCTGATGGTGGAGCCCACTGAGACAGAGTCAAAGGAAACCCTGGACGAAGCCATTGAGGTGTTCCGCAGCATATATGAAAAAGCAAAGGCAGATCCGCAGAGCCTTCACCAGGCTCCGGTCAAAACACCGGTCCGCAGGCTGGACGAGGTAACTGCGGCCAGAAAGCCGGTGCTGCGCTATATCGGGGAGTAAGTAACGGATTTACGAAAAAATACAGGCAGTGCTCAGGAGCGTGTTGAAATGAATTTTCAGACACGCTCCGGCGCTCTTTGGCGGCAATAGGAGGAAAGATGGCAGATATATTTGATTTGGTTATCATAGGAGCAGGTCCCGGCGGTTATGTGGCGGCGATTAAGGGCGCCAAGCTGGGCCTTTCGGTGGCAGTGGTGGAAAACAGGGAGGTAGGGGGAACCTGCCTGAACCGTGGCTGTATTCCGGCCAAAGCCATGATTCATGCGTCCCAGCTTTACAGGGAGATGAAGGAGGGCGGGCAGTTCGGCATCTTTGCAGAGAATGTCCGGTATGAGTATGATAAGATTCTGGAATATAAGGAGGGAACGTCAGGAAGCTTAAGACAGGGAGTGGAACAGCTCTTTAAGGCAAACAACGTGACACTGGTTAAGGGAACCGGCACCCTGCAGGCGGACAAAACCGTGCTGGTGACAGGGTGCGAAGGGAAAGAGGAGAGCCGGGTGCTGAAAGGAACGCATGTGCTGCTGGCCTCAGGCTCAAAACCCATGAACCTGCCCATTGAGGGACTGGATCTGCCGGGGGTTCTGACCAGCGACGGGCTGTTGGGGCTGCAGCATGCGCCGGAAAGCCTGCTGATTATCGGCGGAGGCGTAATCGGAGCTGAATTTGCATCTGTATTTTCATCCCTTGGCATCCGTGTAACCATCGTGGAGGCCCTTCCCAGGCTGCTGGCAAACCTGGATAAGGACATTTCACAGAACCTGAAAATGATTCTCAAAAAGCGGGGAATCAAAATCTATACAGGGGCCATGGTAAAGAGGATTGAAAAGACGGAACATGGTCTGGCCTGTGTCTTTGAGGAAAAGGGTGAGGAGAAGCGGGAGGAAGCAGATTATGTGCTGTCGGCCGCCGGCCGGGTGCCTGAAACGGAAAAGCTGCTGGGACCGGGGACAGAGCTTGCCATGGAGCGGGGAAGAATCACAGTGGACTCCAATTTTGAGACATCCATGGAGGGCGTGTACGCCATCGGAGACGTGATCAAGGGAATCCAGCTGGCTCATGTGGCCAGCGCCCAGGGCGTGTGGGTGGCGGAACACCTGGCGGGAACCGGGCACTCCATTGATTTATCCGTAGTTCCCAGCTGCGTGTACACCAGCCCTGAGATTGCGTCCGTGGGACTTACGGAGGAGGAGGCGGCCCAGGCGGGAATACCTGTATCCGTGGGGAAATTCCTGATGTCTGCCAACAGGAAATCACAAATATCCAGGGAGGAAAGAGGTTTTATCAAAATCATCGCAGAAGCCGACACCAAGGTGGTGCTGGGAGCCCAGATGATGTGCGCCAGGGCCACGGACATGATCGGGGAGATGGCAACCGCAGTGGCAAACAAGCTGACCGTGCCACAGCTGCTTCTGGGAATGCGCGCCCATCCCACCTACAACGAGGCGGTGGGAGAGGCACTGGAGGAGCTTGAAGGCGGCAGCATCCACACGGTTCCCAGACAGGCTCCGGGCAAGCTTAAGAGCAGACAGTAACCAGGAGAACAGAATGTCAGGAGGAATAAGTTTATGGCAGTCATCAGTGCATTTGACGTATTAGGCCCCAATATGATAGGGCCTTCCAGTTCACACACGGCGGGAGCGGTGGCCATAGCCCTCCTGGCCCAGAAAATGATAGCAGGACAGATTATCGAGGCAGAGTTTACCTTGTACGGTTCCTTTTCCAGGACTTACCGCGGACACGGCACGGACAGGGCGCTGCTGGGGGGAATCATGGGATTTAAGACAGATGACAGGCGGATCCGCGATTCCTTTTCCATCGCCCAGAAACGGGGACTGCGGTATTCCTTCCTGACAAACGAGAAGGATAAGGACGTACATCCCAACACAGTGGATATCCGCATGGTAAATGACCGGAACCAGGAGATGACGGTCCGGGGGGAATCACTGGGGGGAGGAAAGGTGCGCATTGTAAAGATAAACCAGGTGGATGTGGACTTTACAGGCGAGTACAGCTCCCTGATTGTCATACATCAGGATAAACCGGGGGTGGTGGCCCATATTTCCAAATGCCTCAGCGACTGCAATGTGAACATCGCCTTCATGAAGCTTTTCAGGGAGGAAAAAGGAGCACAGGCTTACTGCATTGTGGAGTCCGATGAACGCCTGCCTCTGGAGATTACGGATTGGATTAACAGCAACCTGCATGTATACCATACCATGCTGGTTCAGGTGTAAGGAGGGATGGACATGGATTTTAAGAGCGGGGCAGAGCTCCTGGAGCAGTGCGCTGTCCGGGGAATGACAATATCGGAAGTGATGAAACAGCGTGAATGTGATTTGACAGGTGTATCCATGGAGGACATTGAGGCCAGGATGAAGGATGTACTGGCGGTCATGAGGGATTCAGCCACCCTTCCGCTGAGAGAACCGGTCACGTCTATCGGCGGCCTGATTGGCGGAGAATCGGCTAGGATGGAGGAACGGCGCAGAAAGGGCACCTCCATCCTAAGCGGCGTCCTGGGCAGGGCTGTCATATATGCCATGGCTGTTTTGGAGGTTAATACCTCCATGGGACTGATTGTGGCAGCTCCTACAGCCGGGTCTTCAGGCATTGTGCCGGGACTGCTGCTGGCCCTCCAGGAGGAATACGGCCTGGAGGACGACTTGGTGGCGGACGGCCTGTTTGCAGCCTCTGCTGTCGGATACCTGGCCATGCGCAACGCCACCGTGTCAGGGGCGGTGGGGGGATGCCAGGCAGAGGTGGGCGTGGCCTGCGCCATGGCGGCTGCTGCCGCAGTGGAGCTTATGGGAGGAACTCCCGCCCAGAGCCTGGACGCTGCGTCCGCTGCCCTGATGAATCTTTTGGGGCTGGTATGCGACCCTGTGGGCGGCCTGGTGGAATGCCCCTGCCAGAACCGGAATGGGGCAGGGGCTGCCAACGCCCTGGTCTGCGCGGAGACAGCGCTCAGCGGTATACGGCAGCTGATTCCGTTTGATGAAATGCTGGAGGCTATGTATGCAGTTGGCAGAGGGCTTCCCCTGGAGCTGAGGGAAACAGCCCTGGGCGGCTGTGCCGCAACCCCCTCAGGCTGCAGAATGGGATGCTGCGTGCAGAAGGCGTAAGACGTAAGGATGGCAGGAAGGAGGCAGGTATGGATTTTAACGAGGCGGTGGATTTTGGGGTGACGGCGGACTCTGGGGAGAGGATGGACTTTGACGGGGCGTTGGATTTTCTGGAGCAGAGGTCTGGGCGGGGAAGCGTCATGGGACTGGATTCCATAAGAAATCTGCTGAGGGAGCTGTCGGACCCGCAGAAGGATTTGGAATTTGTTCACATCGCCGGTACCAATGGAAAGGGGTCCGTGTCAGCCTGCCTTTCTTCCATATTAAAGGAGGCGGGCTGCCGTACAGGCACCTATACCTCGCCGGCTGTTATCTCGGTGCGGGAGCGGTATCAGGTGGACGGTTCCTGGATTACGGAAAGGGAATTTGCCTTATTGGCGGACCGGGTGAAGGCGGCGGCAGGGCGCATGGAAGAAAGGGGGAGAGGAATCCCCACTGTATTTGAGATAGAGACAGCCATGGCCTTTCTGTATTTTAAAGAGAAGGGCTGCCGGGTGGTGGTGCTGGAAACAGGGCTGGGAGGGGAACAGGATGCCACCAATGTGGTGGAGAATACCCTGGCGGCTGTTTTTACTTCCATCAGCATGGACCATATGGGCGTGCTGGGAAATACCCTGGGTCAAATTGCTGCCTGTAAGGCGGGAATCATTAAGCCGGGCTGTGAAGTTGTCTCGGCGCATCAGCCTCTGGAAGCGCTTGACGTACTGAAGGACCGCGCCGGTGAAAGGGGATGCGTCTTTACCCAGGTGGATATGAGCAGTCTGAGCGCCCTGTCCTGTCCGGAGAGGAAGGAGAACCGCGGGGAGCATGCAGAAAATGTGTTTACCTATAAGGCCATGGAAGGAATCAGAATATCCCTTTCGGGGACCTATCAGTTAGAGAATGGAGCTCTTGCGCTGGAGGCAGCCTCTGCCCTGAGCCGCAAAGGCATCCACATACCTGAATCTGCCATGAGAAAGGGACTTTCCAATGTTTCCTGGCCGGGAAGGTTCCAGATGCTTAAGAAATCCCCCATGGTGATTGTGGACGGAGCGCATAACAGGGACGCGGCCCTCAGGCTGAGGGAATGTGTGGAAACCTGTTTGAACGGCAGGCGCCTGATTTTTATTATGGGAGTGTTTGGGGACAAGGAATACGGCCTGATGACGCAAATCATGGCTCCCCTGGCAGAAAGAATCTATACGGTATGGCTGCCGGACCGCGGCAGAAGCCTGAATCCGGAGATACTTGCAAGGGAGGCCGGAAAATACTGTGCTGGGACGCAGGCAGTGGATTCGGTGGAAACAGCCTTGGACATGGCACTGAAAGACGCCGGAGAGCAGGGAGCCGTACTGGCCTTTGGCTCCCTGTCTTATCTGGGGCAGATTATGAAGGAGACAGAAAGGAGGAACAGGGATGATAGACAGGAATAAAGTGGAGCAGGCTGTCAGGCTTCTGCTGGAGGGAATGGGCGAGGACCCGTCCAGAGAAGGGTTGATTGATACGCCTGAGCGTGTAGCCAGGATGTATGAGGAACTGTACAGCGGCATGGATGAACACCCGGGGATGTATCTGGAAAAGACATTCCGGGCGGAAAATAATGACCTGATTGTGGAGAAGGACATAACCTTTTATTCTGTCTGTGAACATCATCTTCTTCCTTTTTACGGAAAAGTGCATGTCGCCTATGTGCCGGATAAGAAGGTGGCGGGACTGAGCAAGCTGGCCAGGACTGTGGAGGTATTTTCCAGACGCCTTCAGATTCAGGAACAGCTGACAGCCCAGATAGCAGACGCATTGATGGACGGACTGGTCCCCCGGGGCGTTATGGTCATGATGGAGGCAGAGCATATGTGTATGACTATGCGGGGAATCAAAAAGCCGGGCAGCCGGACTGTCACGGTGGTAAAGCGGGGGTGCTTCTGCCGGCAGGAGGACCTGGTAAACCTGTTTTTCCAAATGGTAAGGGGGTAATCGGATGATTATAGGACAAAAAGAATTTGATGTATGGAACAGAACCTATGTCATGGGCATCCTGAATACAACGCCGGATTCCTTTTCCGACGGAGGCAGGTACTGTGACCGGGAGAAGGCTCTCAGACAGGCGGAGAAACTGGTGTTTGACGGTGTGGATATCATAGACGTGGGAGGGGAGTCCACACGTCCGGGATGCAGGCCGGTTGGGGAGGAGGAAGAACTGGAGCGGGTCCTTCCCGTCATTCGGCTGATTCATGAAAATTTTGATATACCCATCTCTGTAGATACCTATAAGAGCGGGGTGGCCCGGCAGGCTGTGGAGGCCGGCGCCGCCATGGTCAATGACATATGGGGGCTGAAAAAGGATAAGGACATGGCTGGGACCATTGCCGAGCTGGGTGTGTGCTGCTGCCTTATGCATAACAGGCAAAGCCCTGTCAGACACCATTTCATGAATACAGCCCTGGAGGAGATGAATGAAACCATTCTCCTTGCAAAGCAGGCCGGCATAAAGGATGACAGAATCGTGCTGGACCCTGGTGTGGGATTTGGAAAGACATATGAGATGAATCTGGAAGTGATAAGGAATTTGTCTGCTTTTAAGCGTTTCGGCTATCCGGTTCTTCTGGGGGCGTCCAGGAAGTCTGTGATTGGCCTTGCTCTGGATCTTCCTGTGGATAAACGGGAAGAGGGAACCCTGGTTACGACGGCGGCCGCCGTCTTTTCTGGCTGTTCCTTTGTGCGCGTACACGATGTGGAGGGGAATAAAAGGGCTGTCAGGATGGCCCGGTCTATTATGGGCGCCCCGGAGTTTAAATGAGGAACCGGAATATGAAATGCAGACATGGGATCAAATCATACAGAAAACAGAAAGGGAGCGGACAGGACATGGACCAAATCAGGATTGAACAATTGGAAGTATTTGCAAAACACGGGGCCATACCGGAGGAAAATGTACTGGGACAGAAGTTTCTGGTATCGGCAGTGCTCTTCACAGATACGAGAAAGGCAGGCAGGAATGACCAGCTGGACCAGACCATCAGCTACGGCAGGGCAAGCAAATTCATGGAACGCTATCTGAGGGAGCATACCTTCCAGCTCATAGAGAGCGCGGCGGAAAAACTGGCGGAGGAACTGCTGCTCATGTATCCTGACAGCCTGAAATCCGTGGAATTAGAGATAAGAAAGCCCTGGGCCCCCATAGGCCTTCCCCTTCAATATGTATCAGTCAGGATCACCAGGGGATGGCATCAGGCATACATTGCCCTGGGTTCCAATATGGGAGACAGGCTGGCATATATTACCGGGGCGGTGGAGGCCCTTGGAAAGCTTCGGGAGTGCCGTGTGGGCCGGGTATCCGGCTTTATTGAAACGCCTCCTTACGGGGTGACGGACCAGGCTGATTTCCTCAACGGCTGTATGGAAATAAAAACACTCTATACACCGGAGGAGCTGTTGGATGCCCTTCATGAAATCGAAGCAGCGGCGGGAAGAGAGCGGATCATACACTGGGGTCCCAGAACCCTGGATCTGGACGTGATTTTTTATGACGATCTGGTGTATGAATCGGAACGGCTGAGCATTCCCCACACACAGATGCACAAGCGTGATTTCGTCCTGAAACCTCTGGCTGAGATAGCGCCATATAAGCGCCATCCCATTTTTGGAGAGATCGTGGCTGAAATGCTGGACACGGTCTAAATGCAGGATGCAGTGCAGGTGCAGGATGCAGTGCAGGTGCAGGATGCGGTCTAAGCCTTTAAGGCCATGGAAAGCGGCTTTTGCAGGACCGGATACAAGGCGCTGGAGATAATCAGGCCGCTGATTCCCTGGATAATGTTGCTGGGAACGCTGGCCAGGGCTGCTCCTAATCCATATAGGAAGATTTCGCACAGGCAGTATCCTCCGGCCACCAGAATAATGTCAATCACACCGCAGCCAGCTACGGCTGCATACGGATTCATGCCTCTGGCCCTTAACCTGCCGCAGACATGGCTTGCGGAGAATGCCACCAGTCCCTTGATGACAAAAGTGATGGGGACATAGATAAAATAACCTCCCAGCAGATCCGCCATGCAGGAGCCGATGCCGGCTGCCAGGAATGCGGATACCGGGTCCAGAAACACGCCGCAGAGAATCACGATGGCGTCGCCGGGATGGATGTAACCGCCTGTACCGGGAGTGGGAATGCGGATGGACATAGTGGCCAAACAGGCCAGAGCCGCAAAGAGGGCGGACAGCACCAGTTTTTTGGTAGAGAAACGTTCCGTCATAGGGATACCTCCTAAAGTTAAAGTACTTAAATGTTGATACCTACTATAACGGAAAGGTGGACTGAGTGAAATATCCAGTTAGATAATATTTGACCAGTCCAGATTGACACCGCTGACGGAAAAATCCGACTTGGGCTGGTGCATCATTTCAGCCAGCGCATCATGGCAGCCGGTTCCTCAAAACGGTGGGTGGATGAGATGCCGTCCGGACAGGGGCATCCCCACAGAGCCAGGCAGGAGTCAACTCCGGCCTGGGCGGCGCACTGCATGTCGTAGATACTGTCCCCGATGTAGAGAATCTGCCGGGGGCAGACTCCGGTGCGTTCCATATATGCAAGCATGGGTTCAGGGTCCGGTTTGTGGCGGACCGTGTCATCAGCCGTTATGACGGTCTGAAAATATTCGGATATCTGAAAAGGAAGGAAGCTGCTGGTGTACTGGGGCATTGTCTTGGAAGTGATGATGCCCAGGCCGCAGCCCTTTTTTTTCAGGAAATCCAACAAAGGTACAATGCCCTCATACAGATAGGCGGTGTACTGATACTCCTGTTCATACTGTTCCCAACGGGGATAAATCTGGAATATCTGTTCAGGGGAATGTATGCCCAGACATTCAAATGCATCCAGCCCCGGTATGCCCAGAACCGGCGTAAGCCGGCTTAAGTCCCAGTGTTCCCCGGTTATATCCCTGAGGGCTCTCTGGAGTCCGTGGAGCACGGCCCCTGTGGTATTAATCAGCGTATTGTCAATATCAAACACAAAATGGGTGTAGCGCATCATAAACCTCCTTCGCTTACAGCCTGCTCCAGGGACTTTGCCACGGTAAACAGGCCTTTTTCATAATCCTGCTGGTAATCATAGGACAGCTCAATGGACGGGATTGCTTTGGATGGAAGATAAGAAGCACAGAGACGGCGGATCTCGTCTAACCTTCCCTCCAGCAGGGGGTGGCGGTAGAGCACCATCATGTGGGGATTTACCGTCACGGCATAAATTTGTATCAGGCGGGCGTACAGCTCGCTTATATGCTCGGCAGGGGGAAGGCCCAGGCTGCCCTTATTTAACCGTTCATAGACAGGCAGGAAGCCGACCTCGCTGCAATAGCCTGAGGCACCGGTCCACAGCCGGCCGTTAATGACCATTCCGCCTCCGATACCGTTTCCGCCCATAAAGAGTGTGACCAGGGAGCCTGCGTCGGGATGCTTCTGAGCCCAGCATCCCATGGTCAGGAAATCCATATCATTTCCCACTGTCATGGGAATGGGAACCAGGTGCCGGAAATGCTCTTCCAGGTTAAAACCTTTGAGTCCGATGTATTGATTGGTCTCCTCCACCACTCCGTGATTTACCAGGGCAGCAATCCCTGCGGCGGCAGCCTTCAGGCGGGGATAGCGGTGATGGATATCTAAAATCAGGGCATCCAGCTGTTCCAGGGACAGGATTTCAAAGGGCAGGCATCCTTGCTCCACGGTGTTCTCCCTTAAATCCTTCAGGTTCCAGCATGCCCGGTCCGACTCAACCTGTACCAAAAGATACAGGCTGAAAAGGGGATTCAGCTCATAAATACAGGCGCATCTGCCCCCGGTGGAAGAGCCGGCCCCTTGCCCGGTCAGTTCCCCGTCAGAGCACAGTTCGTCAATCAGGCGTCCGACCGTAGGAAAACTTAATCCCAGCTCCCTGGCAATCTGGCTTTTGGAAGCAGATGTATGTTTACCCATGTAAGCTCGTATATGCTCTTTATTCAGTTGTTTTACAGTGACCGGTTCTTCCTGGGCCATGAAAAATTCTCTCCTTTTACGTTGTTATTAAAAAACTTTTTAAAACAATATTAATAAGTCAATTCTATTTAATCACTTGACGGATAAAATGTCAATAAGAAAATCCTGAAAGGCTCTTGAAAGACTTGACAAAGAAACAGCCAGCGTATATTGTTACAGGGAAAATGTGCAAAAAAGACAGGAGGCAGACTGCGGTGGAACATCTCATATTCAGTCTCAATGCGACCATGCCCATCTTTTTTCTTATGGTATTGGGAGCGTGTTTCAAAAAAGCAGGAATTATGGAAGGTGTCTTTGCGGACAAGGCCAATCAGTTCGTGTTTAAGGTGGCTCTTCCGGTCCTGCTGTTTGAGGACCTGTCAAATTCTGATTTTTTGAAGGTGTGGGATACCAGGTTTGTGATGTTCTGCTTTGTCTCTACCCTGGGAGGAATCCTGCTGGCGGTTCTTCTGTCCATGGCACTTAAGGACAGGAGGCTCAGAGGGGAATTCATACAGGCTTCCTACCGCAGCAGCGCGGCCCTGCTGGGGATTGCCTTCATTAAGAACATATATGGGGATGTGGGGATGGCGCCTCTCATGATAATAGGCAGCGTTCCGCTGTACAATGTGATGGCTGTGGTGATTCTGTCCTTTACAAATCCGGAAGGGGCGGTCCTTGACCGCCGGATGCTGGGGAAAACCGCGGCGGGCATACTTAAGAATCCCATCATACTGGGAATCCTGACCGGCATGGCCTGGTCATTGCTGGGACTGAAGCAGCCCCAAATCATGGAAAAAACCGTGTCCAGCCTGGCAGGAGTGGCCACGCCCCTGGGCCTGATGGCCATGGGTGCGTCCTTTGACTTCAGGCAGGCATCCCAGAGAGTCGGGGCAGCTGCGGGCGCCAGCGCCATAAAGCTGGTACTTCTCTGCGCCGTATTCCTTCCGGCCGCAGTGTACCTGGGGTTCCGGGAGCAGCAGCTGGTGGCGATTCTTGTGATGCTGGGGTCTGCCGCAACCGTCAGCTGCTTTGTGATGGCGCGGAACATGGGACATGAAGGCGTGTTGAGCTCCAGTGTGGTGGCAATCACAACCTGCGGCAGTGCCTTCACCCTGACGCTGTGGCGGGACCTCATCCGTACCCTGGGCCTGATATAGTAATGGGACGAGTCCCGGAAGGAGAGAACAAATGAAAGCAAAACTGGAAATCATAGGGTCCATGGCAGCCTTTGGCACCATAGGAGCCTTTGTGAGACACATACCCCTGCCGTCAGGAGAGCTGGCCCTGTACCGGGCCCTGATTGCTGCCGGCGCCATTTTCCTCTGGCAGCTGTGCACCGGCCAGGGGACAGGGATAAAGGATGCAAAGGCAGAGCTGCACCTTCTGATTCTGTCAGGGGCGGCCATTGGAATCAACTGGATACTGTTTTTTGAGGCATACCGGTATACCACGGTTGCAATGGCTACCCTTAGCTATTATTTCGCCCCTGTCATCGTAACCGTGGCAAGTCCCTTCCTCTTTAAGGAAAAGCTTACCGCCCGCCAGGTGTTCTGTTTTATCATGTCCACACTGGGGCTGGTGCTGGTGATAGGCGTCAGCAGGGGAGGGAGCAGCAGGGATTTGATTGGAATTTTGTTCGGCCTGGGTGCTGCCGTATTTTATGCGTCGGTGGTACTGCTCAATAAAAGCATACGCCATGTATCGGGCATCAATCGGACATTTTTCCAGTTCCTGGCAGCCATTCTGGTTCTCACGCCCTATGTATGCCTGACCGGGGGTTCCCATCTTTTGGATATGGATGCCCTTGGGGTGATAAATCTTCTGGTGGTGGGGGTGTTCCACACAGGCATATGCTATTGCATGTATTTTTCATCCCTGCGCTATCTGAAGGGCCAGGAGGCTTCTATCCTCAGCTACATAGATCCCCTGGTGGCCATCCTGGTATCCGTGACCTTCCTGCATGAGACCATCACTGTGTTTCAGGTGGTGGGAGGAGGAATGATACTTGGTTTTACGGTGTTGAATGAGGTGAGGATGTGTGCCGGGGGAGGGGACCCGGACCCGCGGGGGGAGCTGCGTCCGTGACAGGCGCAAACGCAGTCCGGGAGGCGGCTCCTCCCGCCGCTCACCCGCCACTCACCCGCTGCATTTCCAACGCGTCCGCTGTCTCTTCCCTGCCTGGGAAAGAAAAAATATACTGTGTCAATATGTTGTTAAGATAATGCCATATTGATGCGGACTCATATATGTTATTGGTATGCCGGCAGTCCGGGCATGCCATTTTTTTTATTTGAAGATAAGCGGTGCAGGAGCAAAGATACGGAGTGGGTGAGAGGAATGGGGTCCTTAGTGATTTCAACTGGAAAATCCGGCCCCACAAAATAAGGACATATTTAAGGACATTATATTAGACAAAATAAAAGACGAATAATAGTGGAAATGTCCAAAAAATAAAATATTAATTGACAAAATATAGGCATATGGATATAATTATGGTAAATAATATTATTGAAGCAATAAAAAATACGCATAAAATCGTCCTTAATTCAAAGGAATTTTAAAGACAAAACGTCCTTAAATATGCGTATGGAACATGTGCGCACAGGTAAAAAGTGAAAAAGCAAAAGATGATTAGGAGGAAATGGGAATGAGTTTTTGGAATCCGTTGACCTGTATTACGGGATGCCTGGTGGTTTATTCGGTTGGTGAATTTTTGTCTAAAAAGACCAAGGGGGCTGTTTCATCACTGTTGTTTGCCTGTGTATTGTTCCTCATAGGGTTCTGGAGCGGCCTGCTGCCCAAGGACATTACCACCCAGTCCGGTCTGGTAGCGGTTATGGCGAATTTTGGTACGGCATTCATGATTACCAATATCGGTACGCTGATTAATCTGGAAGACCTGATTCGGGAATGGAAAACCGTGGTTATTTCACTGTTTGCCATTGCGGCGATTGCACTGATTTGTTTCACAGTGGGTTCCCTGCTGTTCGGAAGAGAGTATGCGTTGATTGCAGCGCCTCCAGTGGCAGGTTCCACGGTTGCAGGCATCATAGTTACAAGTGCGGCGGAAGCTGCCAACCGCCCTGAGCTGGCGGCATTTGCAGTGCTGGTACTGTCCGTACAGAAATTTTTCGGTATCCCGATTTCCACATTCTGTATCCGTAAGGAGTTAAGAATCAAGCGCGGCAGCGGATTCTTTAAGAGCAATACGGTGGAAGAAAAATCCAGCCTTAAGCTGCCCAGCATGCGCATTTTTAAAGAGACGCCTAAAAACCTGAGAAGCAATACCATCTATATCTGTAAAGTGGCCCTGGTGGCCTGTATCGCTGATTTTGTGGGAAAGGCAACACTGATTCCGGGATCCTCTCCGGCCAACTATATTCTTAATCCGAACATTGCCTACCTGCTGTTTGGACTTATCTTTGCCAGAATCGGATTTTTGGAAAAGGATATCTTTGCAAAAGCAAACTCTTCAGGTATCATCACCTTCGGTCTGCTGCTGATGCTGCCCGGAAGCCTTGCAACCCTTTCACCTTCCGGACTTCTGTCAATGATTGTGCCGGTATTCGGTATCCTTTTAATCTGCTCCATCGGCATCATTGTTATCTGCGGTATTGTGGGCAAGGTGCTGGGATGCTCTCCCTACACATCGGCAGCGGTTGGCGTAACCTGTATGCTGGCTTATCCGGCCACCCAGATTATCACCACGGAAGGCGTTGATTCCTTTGAGTGGGAAGGTGATGAGAGACAGAAGGCCATGGATTATATACTGCCTAAAATGATTATCGGCGGTTTCGTTACAGTGACCATTGCATCCGTTGCGTTTGCAAGTATTATTGGTCCCATTATTTTCTAAAGGAAGGAACGTTTGAGCATATGACAGGTCAGATTGCAATTGAGGAAATTGAGAGAAAAAGGCAGAAAATCGACAGCCTGAGCCAATATATATGGAATCACCCGGAGGCCGGATTCAAGGAATATAAGGCCCAGGAGAAGGTGGCGGATTTGCTGCGTGAGGAAGGATTTCAGGTGGAAACCGGGGCAGGAGGCGTTCCCACGGCCATAAAGGCTGTCTATGGAAGCGGCCATCCTGTCATGGGATTTTTGGGTGAGTTTGACGCGCTGCCGGGACTCAGCCAGAAGGTGTCGGTCAACAAGGAGCCGGTGGAGGGACAGCCC
>OGIT01000280.1_pt1 | contig 29523 bp, 21 predicted proteins | sample 1571881 | NCBI WGS metagenome assembly OGIT01 (sample SAMEA2582101, study PRJEB24529) | metagenome | biome: Human gut stool | place: China | collected 2011 | reverse complement strand
ATACACAAGAATGTAGAGCGAAGCGATAACATGATTGTTAATGTATTATCCCTAGGACTGTAGAACCACGTTAATTATCGTAAGTGTCCGTAGTGGGTAGAATCTTTCGTTGTTTATCTAGGTTGTAAATGGCGTACAGAAATATTTAGTCAGCTATGAAAAGAGATATCTTTTAGTTTGAAATTATATAACCATCTGCAAACATATGTTAACTTATTGTACGAGTTGAATAAAAACGAAATTTTTTTTGGAAGAGTTCTCGAAAGTTCCCCAACAAATAGCTTTAAATACGAGTAACATAGTGGTAATTGAAAATAAATGATAAAATATCGAAACAATATATCTATGTGTTGAGAAATAAAACAGGAAATAATTATTGTATTAATACTATATAAGATAAAGGAAAATAATCGAAACTTATTTACTAAATAGATAATTATTACGAGTGCTATGTCGAGTAAGTTAGTAGGAAATAAAAATAGTATCAAAAGTAATGTTTACACAAACAGTATCAAAAGTGTTGCGAAAGTATAAAAAATATATTATAATAAGAGTATCAAATATGATGTTCGTTAAAATTGAGACTAAAAGGAGAGAAACAATTATGATTTATGGATACTGTAGAATAAGTACAAAACAACAATCAATAGACCGTCAAGAGCGTAACATCTTAGCTGAATACAACAACGCAATAATTATTAAAGAATCTTACACAGGAACTAAAATTGATAGACCACAATTTACAAAGTTATTAAAGCAAGTTAAAACAGGAGATATAATCGTTTTTGATAGTGTTAGTAGAATGAGCAGAAATGCAGACGAGGGATTTACATTATATGAAGATTTATTTAATAAAGGAATTGAACTGGTATTCCTTAAAGAGCAACATATTAATACAGAAACATATAAGAGAGCATTAACAAATAATATAAGTTTAACTGGAACTAATGTAGATTATATATTGGAAGGTGTAAACAAATATTTATTAGCGCTTGCAAAAGAACAAATAAAAATAGCTTTCGAACAAGCAGAAAAAGAAGTTAAGGACTTGCAACAAAGAACAAAGGAAGGCATTGAGACTGCAAGATTAAATGGTAAACAGATAGGTAATACAAAAGGAGTCAAATTAACAACAAAGAAAAGTATTGTTGCTAAAGAACAGATAAAAAAATACAGTAAGGATTTTCAAGGGACATTGAAGGATATAGAGGTGATGAAGCTTATAGGTCTTGCAAGGAATACTTATTATAAATATAAGAAAGCCATAATAGCAGAGATGGAAGAGGTGTAATTTAAATTCTCTTCTTTTTTGTATTCACAAATGTACACTAACAAACAAGTGTCGTTTGGAATGAGTTGAAATCTTAATTTCTCTTAGAATTAAAGTGGGTAGGGGGTACTTTCCAATGTAAGGCGGGTTGTTTTTTCGTGATATGCACCACCTCTCCTATATCTACACACAAACAAATTTTTTCTATGAGTTTAATAAAATGATGGAGATAAAAGTTAATATTTTTAATTTATATATAATACCAAAAATGTTATAATACTCTATAAAGAGGGGGTGTATTATGGCAAATGTAATAATGGAATGGTGTTTATCTAATATTGATGGAGAAAACAAACCAATATATGTACAAAATATGGAGAAGGATGTTTATGAAAATGTATACAAAGGAAATTTGACATGTATACATGGTTGTGAAGCAAGAATTAAGTTTACAGAAAGAAAAAATGGAATTAAATTTTATAGTACTTGGAATAAAGAAGGAAGTAAACACAAAGAAGATTGTGAATTTCATGTTAATTATAAAGGAAAAGCAGGAAGAAAACGACTAATTGCAGAGGAAGAAAAAAGACAAATAACTGAAGAACAAATTGAAAATGCAATTGAAAGAAAAATAAAAAATTTAAAACTTAAAAATATAAATGAAAATGGAGGAATAAAAAATCAATCAACTAATAAAGTAGAAGAGACAGGTGTAGGAATAGGGAAAGTTTCTTCTGAAAATGTCGAGCCTACAGCGTTAGGAGTAAAAAGAGAAAATGTAACAAGTATAGAAGCAAGCTTAATAAATTCTACATATATCGAAAGAAGAAAATGTGTATATGGTATGATTAAGAATGCTCAATATGAGTATTCAGAGAGTGGCGAATTATATGGATATTTAAATTTAGATAATGAACATCATAGAGTATCTGTATATTTTCCACCAGCTTTTTATAATGAAGAACATAGTGATGAAGAAAAACTAATGAATTTTATGGAAATTCTTAAAAATGAAATTAACGAAAACGAAAAGAAAATAATGGTTGTTTGCTTCGGAAAAATAAAAAATAAAAAAACTAAAAAAGATGAGTTTAATATTCATGTTATAAATCCATTGCATATAAAAATAAATGAAATGTCTGTAGATAAGATATTACAAAATCAATGTATTAATGAAATTTCATATGAGATAAAATAATTAGAAGAAGAGCGTAAAAACTCTTCTTTATATTTTGAAATAAAATCAATATTTTATATTAACAAAATTTAATTAATCTATAGTTACAAATAAGATTGAAATTAATGTACAGTATACATATAATTATATGTGTGAACTTACATAATATATGTAAAATGAAGTATTGATTGAGGATATAGAAATGAGTAAAGTTTTGACTACTGAAGAGTTTATTAAAGTAATAAAAAAGAATACAAAATTTATAGAGGTTGATATTAATAGCAAAAAAGTTAATATTCCATTAAGATGGAGTGCTAAAGCATTAAAAGACTATATTCATGAATATACAGAATCAAATGATATTAGAGAAGCTTTTTATGCAATGTTAACAGAAATGATAGATTGTAATAAGAATATGTTCAAAGAAAATATAGAAATTCAAAATGTTCAATTGGATGATATAAAACTTATTAGCAATGAGGATTTTGAAAAAATAGGAAAGTGTCTACTAGAAAATACAGATGAAATAAAAGAATATTATGATGAAAATTATGAAGGTGATTTTTTAGCAAAATTTAATGAAGCAATTAATAAAGAGTATGAGCATGTTAAACAAGAATCAGAAATGATATGGGAAAAAACAGCAGGTAGAACTGAAGGAATACGTAAAGCTTTGTATAAAATTGCAGAGAATACAAATAGAATGGAAAAGGGGATATATCCCAATTTAGAAGATGTTGTAAAGAATGATAATAAAATTATACCAATTAATTTGAATGATACTGTATCAAGTGAACAATTAGAAGTAATTAAACAAATGGCAGATACACTTATAGAGATGGAAAAGCAAAGTAAGATTGATAGTGAAAAGAATAATCAAAGAGCTGAAAAAAACGATAATTCCAATGAGGAAAATGGTAAGATAGCTAAAATTAGTATGGCTGTAGGAATTTTAACATTGATAGCAACAGTAGTTTTAGGTGTTACATCAATAATAATAGCATAATACAATTAAGGATAGAAATTATTGCTTAAAACAACAAAGAATATTAATGAAGATACAGCAGCCATTAGAATAAATCAAGAAACATAGATATTGAAAGAAAATAAAATTTACTGTAATTAATAAAAGTTTAATTCTATATATAAGAGTAATTGAAGAGGAGAGATACCTCTTACAAGGAATAGAGTTAAGTGAGTTCAAATTTAAATTTTTGTGAGAATGGAAATAATATATAAAAAGTTGGGATATTTATGATTACATCTAGTATTATTTATCGTAAGATACTCTATATCTCCACACGATAATGTTTTTGGAACGAGTTGCATACAAGGGCGACTTATATTATAATAAGAAATAAATAAGATATGTGTACAAATATTAATAAGATTAGGTGTATTTGTTTTAGAAATGGCTTTGAATTGGCTCTACATCTTGTTTAATGCTCAATCACGTTGAAATGATGGGTCTTATCGGAATGGGTAACAACCCAATGGTAGGAGCTACTGTTGCTGTTGCAGTTTCTGTTGAAGAAGCTATGAGCAAATAGTTTTAAAAACTATTAATTAAACATAAGTTTAGAACAAAATAAACCAGTACAAAGGTTGAAAAATACCTGAGTGCTGGTTTTTTTGTACCTATAAATAGAAACTAGAACAGGAATAAAACCAGGAAACCGAGTATTGCTACACAAGGCGAAAGACTAATAACTATAAGGGATAAGAGAAATTATGATAGGTAGAAAAACAGGAGAATCATCAGGAAAATAGCAATGAAATCTAACAGGAAAAAAGATATGAATTTTTTCGGAACTTTATTATTAAGGAACATTGATAGGAGAAAATTCAATTATAATATGTAAAATATTTAGTTTATATACTTTAAATGGTATAATTTTAGTGAGGCGAGAGTTAGCATGAATTTGCAATATATAGATGAAGAAGATAACTTTATAATATTTGAACTAAAATTAAGTAGAGGAAATGATGCTACGTTAGGGCAAATATTAAGTAAAAAGTTATATAATAGGTTTCAACTACAAGTGATAAATTATTAATAAGCTAATGAAAATAATGGATAAGATATTTAAAGAGAATTAAATAATTATAAAATAATAAGAGGTAAATTGTATGAATAATTTAACATTTGAGGCGTTTGAAGGTATTGGACAGTTAAATGAATTAAATTTTTATAAGTATAGATTAATTGGTAAAGGTCAAATAGATAATGTTCATCAGGCTATTTGGAGTGTAAAATATAAACTTCAAGCTAATAATTTTTTTAAACCTGTTTTTGTTAAAGGAGAGATACTGTATTCACTAGATGAATTAAAGGTTATTCCAGAATTTGAAAATGTAGAGGTTATACTTGATGGAAATATTATATTAAGTATTTCTGAGAATACAGATATATATAAGGATGTTATTGTTTTCTATATAAACAATGCTCTTAAAAATATAAAAGATATTACCAATTATAGAAAGTACATTACTAAAAATACAGATGAGATAATCTGTAAAAGTATATTAACCACAAATTTAAAATATCAATATATGAAAAGTGAAAAAGGTTTTAAATTACAAAGGAAATTTAAAATATCACCAGTAGTATTTAGAAATGGGAAGGTTATTTTATATCTTAATTGTTCATCAGATTTTTCTACAGATAAGAGTATCTATGAGATGCTGAATGATGGATTAGGTGTTGTTGGATTGCAGGTTAAAAATAAATGGACTAATGCAAATGGTAATATATTCATAGAAAAAGTCTTAGATAATACTATAAGTGACCCTGGAACGTCTGGAAAGCTAGGACAATCTCTAATTGATTACTATATAAATGGAAATCAGAAGTATAGAGTAGAAAAGTTTACTGATGAAGATAAAAATGCAAAGGTTATACAAGCTAAGATAAAGAATAAAACTTATAATTATATTCCACAGGCTTTAACACCAGTTATAACACGAGAATATTTATCACATACAGATAAGAAGTTTTCTAAGCAAATAGAGAATGTTATAAAAATGGACATGAATTATAGATATCAAACATTGAAATCTTTCGTAGAAGATATTGGAGTTATAAAAGAACTTAATAATTTACATTTTAAAAATCAATATTATACGAATTTTGATTTTATGGGGTTTGAAAGTGGAGTATTAGAAGAACCAGTGTTAATGGGGGCTAACGGAAAAATTAAAGATAAGAAGCAGATTTTTATAAATGGTTTTTTCAAGAATCCAAAGGAGAATGTTAAGTTTGGAGTATTATATCCTGAAGGTTGTATGGAAAATGCTCAAAGCATTGCTAGAAGTATCTTGGATTTTGCAACTGCTGGTAAATATAATAAACAGGAGAATAAATATATATCAAAGAATTTGATGAATATAGGATTTAAGCCAAGTGAATGTATATTCGAAAGTTATAAACTTGGAGATATTACTGAATATAAAGCAACTGCTAGAAAGTTGAAAGAACATGAAAAGGTTGGATTTGTTATAGCAGTTATACCAGATATGAATGAATTAGAAGTTGAAAATCCATATAATCCTTTTAAAAAAGTGTGGGCAAAATTAAATATACCATCACAAATGATTACATTAAAAACTACTGAAAAATTTAAAAATATAGTAGATAAGAGTGGATTGTATTATTTGCACAATATTGCTCTTAATATTCTAGGGAAAATAGGTGGTATACCATGGATTATAAAAGATATGCCTGGAAATATTGATTGTTTCATTGGTCTAGATGTTGGAACAAGAGAAAAAGGAATTCATTTTCCAGCATGTTCAGTATTGTTTGATAAATATGGGAAATTAATAAATTATTATAAGCCTACAATTCCTCAAAGTGGAGAGAAAATAGCAGAAACAATATTACAGGAGATATTCGATAATGTATTAATTTCATATAAAGAAGAAAATGGCGAATATCCTAAAAATATAGTTATTCATAGAGATGGTTTTTCTAGAGAAAATATAGATTGGTATAAAGAATATTTTGATAAGAAAGGCATAAAATTTAACATTATAGAGGTTAAAAAGAATATACCTGTAAAAATTGCAAAGGTTGTAGGTAGCAACATATGTAATCCGATTAAAGGAAGTTATGTACTTAAAAATGATAAGGCGTTTATAGTAACTACAGATATTAAAGATGGTGTAGCCTCACCTAACCCGTTAAAAATAGAAAAGACTTATGGAGACGTTGAGATGAAATCAATACTAGAACAAATATATTCATTAAGTCAGATTCATGTAGGTTCAACAAAGAGTTTGAGGCTTCCAATAACAACTGGATATGCTGATAAAATATGCAAAGCAATTGAGTACATACCACAGGGAGTAGTAGATAATAGACTATTCTTTTTATAACTATAATTGGAAAGAATTGTTAATTATAAATGGAAAGGCATGCGAAAATTTGTTGTAAAAACAGTCCTTGAATTGTCAACATCTTAGTTACCTATATTTGCAATTTACGATGATACTATTGTCGAAAAGACTAAGCCCTCGTCAAAGGCTGAAAATACTATTCATCAAATAAGGAAGATGCTGATAACATTACTATTAATAATATGCATCCATTAAATAAGAAAAAGATATTCTTAGATAGCTACTGCTGTATTATAATCAATATAACAGTAGCTTTTATTATTATATATAATGTTTTTGGTAGAAATTATTTTGAATTAAAATGCTGTGCTTCATAAACATGTTTTATGAACTTGAACTCTATTCTTATATTTAAATAGAATAAATTTATTGAATATAGTAAAATAATAATGAGATAAATGACTGGAGGATATAACGTGATTACAGGTGAATTAAAAAGTAAAATAGATAGGATTTGGGAAACATTCTGGACTGGTGGTATAACTAATCCATTAGAGGTTATAGAACAGTTTACATACCTTTTATTTATAAAGGATTTAGATGATAATGAAACAATTGAGGAAAGTAATGCAGAATTACTTGGAATACCTTTTGAAGGAATGTTTCCAAGTGGTAAACAGTATTTAAGATGGAGTAAATTTAAAAATGAAGAAGCTGGGGAAATGTATAAGATAGTGTCTGAAGAAGTATTTCCTTTTATAAAAAATATTCATGGAGATAAGCAGTCAGCGTATTCGAGATATATGGGAGATGCAATGTTTAAAATACCAACTCCACTTATGCTTTCAAAAATAGTTGATGCTATTGAAAATTTAGATATGAGTGATAAGGATGCTAAAGGTGATCTTTATGAATACTTATTATCAAAAGTTGCAACAGCAGGAACAAATGGACAATTTAGAACTCCAAGACACATTATAAAAATGATGGCAGAGCTTATGAAGCCTAAACCAGAAGATATAGTAGTTGACCCAGCGATGGGGACAGCAGGTTTCCTTGTTGGAGCAGAGGAATATCTAAGGGAAAAACATAGTGATTTATTCTTAGTGCAGGGATTAAAAGATCATTTTAATAACAAGATGTTTAATGGCTTTGATATGGATAGAACTATGCTTAGAATTGGAGCTATGAATATGATGCTTCATGGAGTTGATAATCCTAATATAGAATATAAAGATTCCCTTTCAGAAACTAATAAGGATAGTGAAAATTATACATTAATATTAGCTAACCCACCATTTAAAGGAAGTCTTGATTATGAAGCAGTAAGTGCAGATCTTTTAAAGATAACAAAGACAAAGAAAACAGAACTTTTATTCTTAGCTTTATTCTTAAGAATATTAAAAACAGGTGGAAGATGTGCATCTATAGTGCCCGATGGAGTACTATTTGGGTCAACAGGTGGTCATAAATCTATAAGAAAAGAAATAGTAGAAAATCATAAACTTGAAGCAATAATATCAATGCCAAGTGGAGTGTTTAAACCATATGCGGGAGTATCAACAGCAATAATGATATTCACAAAAACAGGAACAGGCGGAACAGATAAGGTATGGTTCTATGACATGAAAGCAGATGGATATTCACTTGATGATAAGAGAAATCCAATCGATAGTAATGATATACCTGATATAATAGAAAGATTTGATAATTTAGATAATGAAGATGATAGGAAGAGAACAGAACAGAGTTTCTTTGTAGATGTAGAAGAAATAAGAGAAAATGGATATGATCTTTCTATAAACAAGTATAAAGAAATTGAATATGAAGAAGTGGTTTATGATGAACCTAAGGATATTTTGGAGAGAGTAAAGAAGTTGGAAGAGGAAATAACTCAGGGGATAAGTGAGTTGGAAAGAATGATTGAGGAGTAAATTTCATGGAATATATTAATCTAGGAGAAACTTGTAATATAAAATCAAGTAAGAGAATTTATCAAAGTGAATATTGTGATAATGGAATACCATTTTACAGGGGAAAGGAAATATCTCAACTTCAAAGAGGAGAGGATATAGATGTAGAATTATTTATTAGTAAAGAAAGATTTAGAGACATAAGAGAAAAATATGGTGTAATAAATAAAGGCGATTTGTTGATTACATCAGTTGGGACTATAGGAAATACATGGGTCAGTGATGGCAGAGAATTTTATTATAAAGATGGAAATATAACTCAAATAGAAAAGAATGATAGTATAAATACTAGGTTTATTTCATATTTATTCAAATCTGATATTGTAAAAAGGCAATATTTAAGGGGAACAAGTGGAACAGCTCAAGTAGCATTAACAATAGAAAAGTTAAATAACTTACAAATTCCTAAGATAGATTTAAGAATACAGAATAAAATAGTAGCAGTGTTAGATAGAGCTCAAGAATTAATAGATAAAAGAAAAGCTCAAATAGAGGCATTAGATCAATTAGTCAAATCACAATTTATCGAGATGTTTGGTGAATTAAAAACTAATGAAAATAATTTTGATATTGTTGATTTAGAAACTCTTACTACTAAAATCACTGATGGAGTACATTCTAAGCCAGACTATACCACAAAAGGTATAGAATTTATCTCTGTAAAAGATATTAATAGAGGTAAGTTAAATTTCTCAGATTGTAAGTATATTTCTAAAGAGGCTCATGAAATCTATACTAAAAGATGTAAACCTGAAATTGGAGATATATTATATACAAAAGTTGGGGCAACTTATGGAATACCTGCTATAGTAGATACAGATAGAGAATTTAGTTTATACGTTAGTGTAGCTTTATTAAAATTAAAGAAGGGTATAGTAAATCCAATTTATATAAAAGAAGCATTAAGAAGTATTGAGGTAAAAAGACAAGCGGATAGACAAGTAAAAGGAATTGGAGTTCCTGATTTACATCTGATTGAAATTAAAAAGTTTAAAGTTTTTAATCCACCAATAGAACTCCAAAATAAATTTGCGGACTTTGTTAAACAAGTCGACAAATTGAAATTTGAAATGGAGAAAAGCCTAAGAGAGTTGGAGGACAACTTTAATTCATTAATGCAGAGGGCTTTTAATGGGGAATTGTTTAATAAATAGATATTTTAGGATATAATTAAGTTATAAATAGTTTAAGCGAGATAGATGATAACAAAATGCTACAAAAAATTGTAGTAAATGAAAGGTGTGAGAATAAGTGAGCATAAAAAGTATAGAACTAAAGAATTTTACAGTATTTAATGATTTAAAATTAAATTTCTCAAAAGGTATAAATATATTTGTAGGTGAAAATGGTACAGGTAAGACACAGCTTCTTAAGACAATTTATGCAGATCTTAAAATATCTAAAAGCAGGGATATAGATGATATTTCAAGATATTTTAAATGCGTAAATGAAAATAATCAGTTTTTTGTTAGGCAGCTTAAACCACTGTTTTTAAAAGTTGAAGCATTAGGAATTGAAAATAACAGTGATAAAAATTATCTGATGGGAAAAGGTAGTTATGAAATATCATATCCATCTAGGGAAGTAAAATGTACATTTATTCCTGCAAAGGATATGTTGACTCATTCAAAAGGTTTTGTATCCATGGCAGATAAATTTAGTGAATTTCCTTTTGATAAGACTTTGGTTGATATTATTAAAATTGCAGGAGAATGGCAGTTGAAAGAAATACCAAAGATTGCGTTGAAAATACTACCTAAACTTGAAAATATGATGAATGGTACTGTAGTAATAGAAAATGATGAATTTTATATAAAAAAGCATAATAATGAAATGGTTAATTTTTCAGTTGAGGCAGAAGGAGTAAAAAAAATAGGTTTATTATGGCAGTTATTAATGAATGAAAATATAACTGCTGATACTGTACTTTTATGGGATGAACCAGAAGCTAATATTAATCCTAAATTTATTCCTGATTTAGTAGAAATACTAATAGAATTACAGAGGCAAGGGGTTCAAATTTTTATAACAACACATAATTATATATTAGCTAAATATTTTGGAGTTAAAAAAATGGAAAATGATGAAGTTATGTATTATTCATTATATAGAAATGATGATGGGAACGTAAACTGTGAAAATAATGAGATTTTTTCAGAGTTAAAGAATAATGCAATAATGGATACGTTTATAAATCTTTACAAAGATGAAGTGGAAAGGGCGATGAAATAGTGATTCAAATAAATGAATCTAATATGATTTTTGGTGATTTTGAAGAAGATAGAGTGTTTCAAATAGAAAATTCAAAACTTCATAAAAATATAGGTAATGGAATAAAAGTTGTAGAGTTTATTCTATTAAGTAAAGAAAATGAATTAAGTTTTATAGAAGCAAAATCAAGTTCGCCAAAGCCAGTAAAAGATAATATTATTAGATTTAATGAATTTATTAATGAAATTTCAGATAAATTTATTCACTCTTTCAATCTATATTATTCTGCTATTTTACAAAGATGTAAAGAGTGTGAGGAATTAAATCCAAGTTTTATGAACTTAGACAATAGTCAGATAAATTTTAAATTTATTCTTGTTATAAAGGGGCATAGAACTGAATGGTTAATGCCTTTATCAGATGCTTTAAAGGAAAGTATAGCATATCATAATACTATTTGGAAGAGTCAAGTTGTGGTCTTTAATGATGAACTCGCTAAGAAATATAAATTAATAAAATAATACGTATTAAAGTAAAGTAAAATTACAAAGAAAAAGCTTTTACAGATGAGTTATTAGAAATTTATAAATGTGAGAATGTTAAAACACTGATAAAATTGGCAATAATATTATATCTATTAATATTTTGAAGTGAGGTAGATATAATGGAAAAGTTAATTATGAAAATAGAACAGAAAATGATTAAAATTCTTGATAATATAGAAATGGATCAGTTACATAAAGTTTTAGCTGATTGTTTTAGAGATATTGCAGTTACTCAAAAGAATGGCGATGATAATCAGGAAGAAAAAGATTATGTAGAAATTTTTATATGTGCTAAAAGAGTAGAAGGTTGTTCTGAAAGATCACTTAAATACTATAGTACAACTATTAAAAAAATGATTGATAATATAGATAAATCAGTCAAACTTATTGAAACAGAAGATATAAGAACTTATCTTGCTGAGTACTTTAAAGATAGAAATTGCAGTAAGGTAAGTCTTGATAATATAAGAAGGATTATTTCAAGTTTCTTTTCATGGCTTGAAGAGGAAAGCTATATTATAAAGAATCCTGTACGACGTATTCATAAAATAAAAACAACAAAGATAATCAAAGAAACTTATACTGATGAAAATATAGAAATTTTGCGAGATAATTGCATGTCTAAGCGTGATTTGGCTATAATAGATTTATTAAATTCTACAGGAATGCGTGTTGGAGAACTTGTTAGATTAAGTATTGGTGATGTCAACTTTAATGAAAGAGAATGTATTGTTTTAGGCAAAGGGGATAAACAAAGGAAAGTTTATTTTGATGCAAGAACAAAAATTCATTTGCAGGATTATTTAAAAAGCAGAGTTGATGATAACCAGGCTTTATTTGTATCATTATTAAAGCCGTATAACAGACTGCATATTAGCGGAGTAGAAATTAGAATGAGGCAGTTAGGTAGAAAACTTAATATAAAAAAAGTGCACCCTCATAAATTCAGAAGGACACTTGCAACAAGGGCTATTGATAAAGGGATGCCGATTGAACAAGTACAACAGTTGTTAGGACATCAAAAAATAGATACAACCATGCATTATGCTATGGTTAATCAAAATAATGTGAAGATTGCTCATAGGAAGTATATAGCATAATACAGAAAACTTATGATAAATCACAATTTATCGAGATGTTTGGTGACCCAGTTTCAAATCCAAAAGGTTGGGAAAAAGGCAAAATATCGGATATTGTAATTAAAACGCAATATGGAACTAGCAATAAGGCTGATGATGAAAATGGTGAATTTAAGATACTGCGTATGGGGAATATTACATATGCAGGTGAGTTTGATTTTAGCAGTATGAAATATATAGATTTAGATGAAAAAGAACAGGAAAAATATTTAGTATACAAAGGTGAAGTTTTATTTAATAGAACTAATAGTAAAGAATTAGTTGGAAAAACAGCAGTATATAAAGAAGATGAACCAATGGCTTATGCAGGGTATTTAGTTAAAGCAATACCAAATGAAAGAGCTACAGGAGAATTTATAGCTGCATATATGAATACTAAGTATATTAAAGCAAAGTTATTAAATATGGCTAAGAATATTGTGGGTATGGCTAATATAAATGCAGAAGAGTTTAAAAAAATAGATATTTATATTCCTCCTATAGAGCTGCAAAATGACTATATTAATTTTGTTAAACAAGTCGACAAATTGAAATTTGAAGTGGAGAAAAGCTTAAAAGAGCTGGAGGACAACTTTAATTAATAGATGCAGAGATAATTTAAATTAGAAGTATTTAATTAACATAAATAATATAAAGGGGTGGGGATATGTGTACTAATTTTGAATTTCTAAAATTTAAAAAGGAATTTATAAGCTTTAGCAGTGCTTGTATTGAAGCAGAAAAAAGTATTGTAGTAAGTTCAGCTACAACAGCTATTTTAAGTAGACGTGCTTTAGAACTCGCTGTTAAATGGGTTTATGCACACGATGGAGAACTAAATATGCCTTATCAGGATCAGATAAGCAGTTTAATACATAATAATAGCTTTGTTGAACTTATAGATTCTGGAATGCTTCCAATGCTGAAATTTGTTATTAAGCTTGGAAATGTGGCAGTTCATACTAATTCTAATATTAATAGAGAAGAGGCAGTACTTTCTTTACATAACTTGTATCAATTTATTAATTGGATTGATTATTGTTATGGTGAAGAGTATAATGAAAAGTCATTTGATGAAAAAGCTCTTTTAAAAGCTAATGAAGAAAGTAGAACAAGACCAGAGGAACTTCAAGATTTATATGAGAGACTGAGTTGTAAGGATAGAAAATTAGAAGAAGTAATAAAAGAAAATGAAGAGCTTAGAAAAGAAGTAACAGCAAAAAGAAAAGAAAATATTGAAAACTACGATTTTAAAGTAGATGAAATAAGCGAATTTAATACAAGAAAGATTTATATAGACGTGGAATTAAAGCTTGCAGGATGGGATTTTAAAAAAGATGTTAGTGAAGAGGTTCAGATTTTTGGAATGCCTAATAGTGCGGAAAAGGGATATGCTGATTATGTTCTATATGGTGATAATGGAAAACCACTTGCAGTAGTTGAAGCAAAAAGAGTAAGTGCAGATCCCAAAATAGGAGGAAATCAAGCAAAACTTTATGCAGATTGTTTAGAAAAACAGTATGGTGTGAGGCCAATTATTTTCTATACTAATGGCTTTGAAACTTATATTCTGGATGATTATAGTGGTTATTCTGATAGGAGAGTTTACGGATTCTTCAAAAAAGATGAACTTCAATTAATGATAGATAGAAGAAGTAGGAGAAATAGTCTCAAAAATATAAGTATTAATGACGATATTTCTAATAGATACTATCAAAAAGAAGCTATAATATCTCTATGTGAAGATTTAGAAAATAGAAAGCGAAAATTCCTTTTTGTAATGGGAACAGGCACAGGAAAAACAAGAACTGCAATATCAGTAGTTGATGTTTTAAGTAAAAATAACTGGATCAAGAATGTTTTATTTTTAGCAGATAGAACAGCTCTTGTTAAACAGGCTAAGAAGAATTTTTCAAAGTTATTGCCTGATTTATCATTATGTAATTTGTTAGACAGTAAAGATAATCCTGAAGAATCAAGAATGATTTTTTCTACGTATCCAACCATGATGAACGCAATTGATGATACAAAATCTAAGGATGGTAAGAGATTATTTACTTGCGGTCACTTTGATTTAATAATAGTTGATGAATCTCATAGAAGTATTTATAAAAAATATAAGGCTATCTTTGATTATTTTGATGCTTTGCTCTTAGGATTAACGGCTACACCTAAAGATGAAATTGACAAAAATACTTATACAATTTTTGATATGGAAAATGGTGTGCCAACTTATGCTTATGAACTTGAAAAAGCTGTTGAAGATGGTTATCTTGTTGATTATAAAACATTAGAAATTAAATCTAAAATTATGGAAGATGGAATTAAGTATGATGAACTTTCAGAAGAAGATAAAGAAGAGTTTGAAGAAAAGTTTGATGATGATGAAAATATAGATGAGGAAATAAGTAATACAGCAGTTAATGAATGGCTGTTTAATGCTAATACTATTGATCTTGTTTTAAATAAGCTCATGGACAAAGGCTTAAGGATTGAAGGTAATGAAAAACTTGGTAAAACGATTATATTTGCTAAAAATCATAGGCATGCAGAAGCTATAAAAGAAAGATTCGATAAGTTATTTCCTGAGCTTGGAACAAACTTTGCAAAGGTTATTGATAACAGAGTAAAGTATGTAGATACTTTAATAGATGATTTTTCAGATAAGGATAAATATCCTCAAATTGCAATAAGTGTAGATATGCTTGATACAGGAATAGATATACCTGAAGTGCTAAACCTTGTTTTCTTTAAAAAAATAAGATCAAAAACTAAGTTCTGGCAGATGATAGGTAGGGGAACAAGATTATGCCCAGATTTGATGGGGATTGGACAAGATAAAGAAGGTTTTTTAATATTTGATTTCTGTAATAACTTTGAATTTTTTAGAACTAATCCAAAAGGATTTGAAGGAAATTTGGGACAGACTCTTAGTGAAAAAATATATAACTTGAAAGTTGATTTATTAAAGGAACTTCAAGATCTTAGATATGACGAAGATGAGTACGTTAATTACAGAAAAGAACTTTTAGAAAACTGCTTAGAATCAATCAATATTTTAAATGAAGATAATTTCAGAGTAAGAATGAATTTAAAATATGTTCATAAATATAAGAATATTGATGAATGGAACAGTCTTGGTGCAGTTAGTACAAAAGAAATAAAAGAATATATTTCTCCACTTATAACATCATTAAAAGATGATGAACTTGCAAAAAGATTTGATCTTGTTATGTACACAATAGAACTTGCAAAGTTACAAGGGAATAATGCTACAAGACCTATAAAAAGTGTTATAGAAACAGCAGAGAGTCTTTCTAAACTTGGCACAGTACCTAAAGTTCAAGAGCAAAAATATATTATAGATAAAGTTAGAACTGAAGAATTTTGGGAAGATGTTGACATATTTGAACTTGATGAAGTAAGGCAGGTCTTAAGAGATCTTCTTAAATATTTAGAAAGAGAAAATCAAAAGATTTATTATACACACTTTGATGATATGATTGTAGCAGAAGAATCACATGAAGCTATATATAATGCAAATGATCTTAAAAATTACAGAAAAAAGGTTGAATATTATTTAAAAGAACATGAAGATGAACTTGCTATATTTAAGCTTAAGAATAATAAACAACTTACTGAACACGATTTGAAAACTCTTGAAACAATAATGTGGCAAGAGCTTGGTACACAAGATGACTATAAAAGGGAATTTGGGGAAATGCCTATAAACAAGCTTGTGAGAAAGATAGTAGGTTTAGACAGGACAGTAGCTAATGAAATGTTCTCAGAATTTTTAAACAGTCAGCATTTAAATTCAAAACAGATTCATTTTGTAAAGTTAATAGTTGACTATGTTGTTACAAATGGATTTATCGATGACAATAGGGTTTTAATGGAGGATCCATTTAGGACGGTTGGAAGCATTGCTATATTATTTAAAGATAATATGAATGATGCTAAGAGTATTATGAGTAAGGTTACAGAGATTAAAAATAATGCAGAAATTATAGTATCCTAAAATCAATATTAAATAAAAGAGAGTTAAGTGTAGAATATTATTTTATATGGTGCTGAGTTAACATACTAGTGTAGAAAATAATTTAATAAAAGCTTGCAATTATATATTAATAGTGGTATACTTATAGAATATTAAAAGATTATTTAATTTTACATTTCTCCTTAATTAGAGAATTATATTATTAATATCTTTAAGAATAAGGAGGAATTTAATATGACAGATAAGACATTAGTATGTAAAGATTGTGGAAGTGAATTTGTTTTCACAGTTGGAGAACAAGAATTCTACAAAGAAAAAGGTTTTGAAAATGAACCTGTTAGATGTGCAGCTTGTAGAAGAGCAAGAAAAGAACAAAATAATAGAAGATAATAGAAGAACGTTAGAGTTGTGAGATTTTATCGCAACTCTTTTTTTATTGCCATAAAAAATGTAAAAAAGGTGAATGAAATGTATTTAAAAATCTAATATTTTATGTAGTATATATAAAATATAGGGTTCATTAGTAGTTTATCCCTAAAAGCTACTTTCCAATTATTAGAACTAAGTTTTAGAACAAAATAAACCAGTACAAGTGTTAACAAAACATCTGTGTACTGGTTTATTCATTTGTCATGGAAAACAATATGAAAGAAAAGTGCATTTCTTTTGGAAGAATAACAGAAAAAATTTGATAAAACTAATAGTTATGCGTCAAGATAGTGTGTGATAATAAATAAATGCTGTTAAATATGCACTGTTCTTTTTATTGTGTGGTTAATTACTTTTTTATTTATTAGGAACATTATTTAAGATGTATTGTGTTTAATTGATAACTCTTATCAGTTCCTGTGCTTTTATAATACTATAAAAAAACACCAAAGTCAATATTAATGATAATTATTTTCAATTATATATAAATACTTTTGATAATTTTAATCTGAATTTATATTTTGAAATCTAAAGATAGATTTCTTGAATTTTAATAAACATGTGAGAGACTTTCTATATTCTATTTAGCAATATATATTGCTAAAAATTATCATATATATTATAAAATAAAAAATAAAAGTGTTATATTTTATAAAATTATAAAAAATATGAAGTCTAATTTAAAAATTATAATTAGTAAGATATAATTATTATAAAAAAGTGAAAAGCGAGGGGAAAAATGAAAAAAGTAGTAGAATTTAAGAAAATATTATTCGGACTAATATTAATATTAGTTCTTATACCAGTTATATTATTAACAATATCATCAGGTGTGATAAATAGAAATAATGCTAATAAGAATTATAAAGAAAATGCAGATTTATTACTTAAAATTGCAGGGGGAACAATTGATAATAAAATTGGGGAATACTATAGCATTATACAATTATTATCTAGTGATGGAGATTTTTATGATTTTGATAAATTAAAAAAATCTATGGATTTATTAGAAAAAAGAGATGAAAGTATACTTAATATTTATTATGCATCTGAATCCGATGGATCTTACGTTCAGTCATTAGATCATGAACTTCCAGAGGGATACAATGCTAAATCAAGGCCATGGTTTATAAATTCTATGGCAGATCAGAGCAACTTTATAGTAGAAAGTCCATATTCTGATCCTACAACAGGAAATATTGTTCTTACTATTTCTAAAGCTGTTACTAAAGATAATTCTGCAATAGGTGTTGTTTCTATGGATATTGAATTGACAAAGCTTGCAGATATATTATCTGAATATAAATATGGTGAAACAGGACAACTTATGATATGTACAGATGAAGGTGTAGTAATTTCTAATACTGATGAAAGTAAAATAGGTGGACAAGAACCATTAGAGTATGATGTATGGGATAATATTATAAGTAATGATAGTGGTGAAGTTGATTTTGAATATAGTTCAAATGGGTATTTAGGATATTATTCAACTACAAAAACCACTGGATGGAAGATTATCTTAAAGACTGAAATAAATGAAATACAAGCTTCTGAGAGATATCAATTGATGTTATCTATATTAATTATGTTAATTATATTAGTTTTAATTTCTATTATAATTAATATTGGTACAAAAATGGTATCTAACAATATAAAAAAGTTAGTTGAAAGTATTACCAAAGCATCTAAGGGTGATTTTAAAGAAAAAATAAATCTTAATACCATAATAAAAGAATTTAAACTTTTAGAAGAAAGTTTTAATAATATGTCAGGAAATTTAACTAATTTACTTGGTAGCGTAAATGATTCTGTAATAAATGTAGATAACACAACTGTAAACTCAATTGCATTAAGTGAAGAAATATCTGAGTCTATAGGACAGGTAACAAACACTATGACTGAAATTTCAGAAGGTACAGGGAAATCAGCAGATGGTCTTGAAAATATTGCATCTGATATGGAAAGATTATCATCTTCTATTAATGAAATAAAAAATGAAACTAATAATGTGAATGAAGTTGCTTTTGAAACAAATAAATTAGGAGGAAGAGGTTTAGAAATTGCTAAATTAGTATTAAATAAATCAAATGAAACTAAAAACAGTACAGAAGAAGTAAATTCTGTTGTTAATGAAGTATCAAGCAGTATTGAAAAGATTGAAAATATTAATAGTAGTATAACAGCAATAACTGAACAGACAAATCTTTTGGCATTAAATGCCGCAATAGAAGCTGCAAGAGCTGGTGAAGCAGGAAAAGGATTTGCTGTTGTAGCTGATGAAATAAGAAAACTTGCAGAAGAAACAGCAGTTTCAGCAAAAGAAATAGATTCAATTATAAAAGAGATAAGTGAAAAATCTAATAAGGCTGTAGATAAAGTATCAAATACTACTAATGTAGTAAAAGAGCAGGAAGAAGCTGTTATGGAGTCTCAAAAAATATTCAAAGATATAGTGAATTCTGTTGAAAGCTTAAGTGATAAAGTATCAATTATAGCAGATAGCATTTCCATAATAAATACTATGAAAGATAATGTATTAGATAAAGTTGGAGATCTCTCAGCTTTATTAGAGGAAACAGCAGCAGGAAGTGAGGAAGTGACAGCATCTGCTCATGAAGTTGATGCATCAACCGAGACATTTGTACATGATTTGAATATATTGAAAGAAAAAACAGAAGAGTTAAAACAACATATTTCAACTTTTAATTTTTAGTTAATTAATATAAAAATTACACAATTTATACATAGAAAGAGTTCAAGAAAAGACAATATTACTTAGTCTTTTCTTGAACTCTTTTATTTATAGAAAAATTAATATCCGATTTGCTCATTTATTAAAATTACTTCCATTTCTTTTATGCCATTCATTTTCTTTATTAATACAGAAACACCACAACATATTTTATCAGGACTAGAACAGTCATAACATTTCATTTCTTTACTTACAGCACAAGGTGTTTTTAATCCAAGTCGCTTTGCGTTGAGAGGAGCAGCAATATTTCTAGCACGCCATAATGCTTTTTCAAAAGTTTCCTCGACTTTATTTATGCCAACTATTATATATACTTTCTCATGACCATACATAATTGATGAGATTCTGTTACCACTTCCATCAATATTTATTATTTCACCTGTTTCAGCTATTGCATTAGCAGAAGAAATATAGACTTGTGCTGTTTGAGAATTAGACCTAGCTTCTTGTTGTGGTTGTCTCCAATGCCAATAAACTTCATTATTTATTGATAAGGTTTCAAATAAATTTAACTCTTCTAATGTTTTACTACCACCAAACCCTATTGTTTTTTTATTTAGCTGTGAATCAAGATATTTTACTGCACTATCATTATTTTCAAAGAATGAAACAGTAAAGCCTTCCCTTTTTAAATTATCTAATAATTTTGATATATTCATATTATAAGCCCCCTTAGTATTAATTTTTATAAAAGAATCATATTTAATTTGAGAATAAGTAATTATAATTGGTTAACTTTTAAATTTATATACAATTATACCATATAGTAATTATGAGGTTTTTAATGAGAAATATTTTGTGGATATTATAATTAATAATGTGAAATTAGAAAAGTAAGTATTATTTTTTTCAAATAGCTAATAATAAAATATATTATTGTACAAATATTGAAATGATAAAAAATTAATATATATGTTGTTAGATTTATGGAGGAAAAATGAAAGTTTTAAAAAGATTATTATTACTTATGAGTATATTTGTACTGAGCACTATGTTTTTTATATATCAAACAACAAATGTTAGAATTTTATGTTTAGAAAGAAATCCAGCAAAAGTTTCTGTATTTTTATCAGATTTCAATGACGATTTGATTTCAGAAATAAGAAAAAATCTAGAGGAGATTGAAAAGAAAAATGATGATAAAGTAGAATATAATTTTTATGATGGGAAGTTAAATCAGAAAAATCAAAATGAAGAAATTGCAAAGGTATTAGAAGAAGGAACTGATTTAATATTATTAAATATAGTAGATAGAGCATATTCTAAAGCTGTTATAGATAAAATAAAAGCAAATAATGTTCCTGTGATTTTATTTAATAGAGAGCCTCTTACCTCTGTGCCAATACAATCATATGGAAGAGCCATATATATTGGAACTGATCCAGTGCAGGCAGGTATTTTACAGGGGGAGATGTTAATAGATTTATGGAATTCAAGTAAGAAAATTATAGATAGAAATAATGATGGAATACTACAATATTATATGCTAGAAGGTGAAGGTGATAATACAGAAGCAACAGAAAGAACTAAATATGTTATTTCTACAATTGAGAAATCGGGGATAAAAACCCAGCAAGTAGGGGTTGACTTTGCTGATTGGTCTGAGAAAGATGCATATAAATATACAAAAGAAGTCTTTGGAAAATATAGCTCAGATATAGATGTTATAATTGCAAATGATGATAGTATGGCAATAGGTGCTGTTAAGGCATTACAAGAATATGGCTATAATAAAGGTGAAAAATCAAAAACCATTCCAATTGTAGGCGTTGATGTGATTCCAAAAGCTAAAGAATTTATTGAAAAAGGATATATGTTAGGCTCAGTATATCAAGATCCTAAAGATTATGCAGAAGCTTTATATGAAGTTGGAATGAATTTAATTAATTATAAGAATCCTGTAGCTGATACAAAATATACACTTGATGATACAAAAGTATCAATTCGTATTCCACATACTAATTATTTTTATAATAATATATTTGCTAAATAATACAAATTTATATATTAAAAATAAAGAAATACTGAATTTTATCAATGTTTCTTTATTTTTTATATTATTCTAAACTATATATTTATAATTTAAATTTAATAGTGTCCAATCACATTACTCTTTCATATTATGTAACAAATACAGAAAGGAAGTAAAGTGAATGGCGCTTAATATTCAAGGTGTAGATATAAGTAATAATAATACTATATCAAATTTGTCTACTCTTACAGAAAATGGAGTTCAGTACTTATATTTAAAAAGTACTGAAGGAGCTACTTTTGTAGATCAAACAACACCAGCTAGATACGTACAAGCTAAGAATTTAGGATTAAAAGTGGGATTTTATCATTTTTTAGTAGGAACAAGTTTACCAGAAGCACAGGCAGAAAATGCATATAATGCTACAAAAACTTATGCTCAAGATCTTGCATTTATGTTAGACGTTGAAGTTAATTTTGATTCTCTTTGTGATTATGTTTTAAGATTTATAAACAGATGGCAGGAACTTTCAAATGTTGAAATAGGCATCTATACCTATAGTGGTTTTATAAGTAACTTAACAGCAATATCAAATTATATAGAGAGTAGAAAACTATGGATAGCAAATTATACTTCTTCATATAATAATGTAAATACAGGATTTTTTTATAATATTGTAGGATGGCAGTATACTGAAAATGGAACTATAGGAAGTTTTTCTGGAGATTGTGATTACTTTAGTCAAAATTGTTTGGTACAGTCTAAACAAGGTGAATGGCAGTTAAATAATGTTGGTTGGTGGTATAAATTTAATGAGGGAACTTATCCAGCAAATGAATGGTATAAAATAGATGGAAAATGGTATTTGTTTAATAGTGAAGGATATATGCTTTATGGATGGCAGTGGTCAGATGGTGGTAACTGGTATTACCTAGGAAGCAGAAATGATGGATCTATGAAAACAGGTTGGGTGTTGACTGGTGGAAAGTGGTACTATTTTAATTCTCAAGGTGCTATGCAAGTTGGCTGGCAGGAGATAAACAACCAATGGTATTATTTTGATTCAAATGGAGAAATGCAGACAGGCTGGTTGAAGTATAATGGAGAATATTATTTATTGTATAGTGATGGTCAGATGGCACGTAATTGTGAATTATATGGATATAGCTTTAATAATAGTGGAGTTGCAACAAAAATTCAATAAGATTATATAATAGAAACAAGAACAGAAAAAATAAGGTTCTAAAAATTAAAATGTGCTTTTGACGAATTTACAAAGTATAATGCTAAGTTTTTAGTATAGAATGCTTTATATTGATTTTGTCAAGCACAATTTTTAATATTTAAGTAAAAATAACTTTGAATTTTTTTATTAAATAATACTATATATCACATAATTTGTTTATGAATAAAAATATATATAGATATGGAGTATTTTATTTAGTTTAGAATTTAGTTCAGAAGCAAGGGGGGATTCTGTTTGGATGATAACATTATCCGAGATTACAAAGAAGCGGTTCATGAAATATCCAAAGCATATTATTTTATAAATAATGATGAGTCTGATGCAGTATATGGACAGGACGTTTATAATAAATCAATAAAGCAATATCCATATTTTTTTATTGCAGGAGCAGGTATAAGTTCAGAGTCAGTAAAGACATCTGCACAGATTACAGCAGAATGTAAAAGGATATGCAAAGAAAATCAATACAATAGAAGTAGAAATGTGGAAGAACAGTATTCATACTGGCTTGAAAAAGCATTTCCACATAAAGAAACAAGAAAAAGGTATATCAAAAATCTTATTAAGGATAAAAGAATACCTGAAAGTGCAATAAAGCTTGCCAATATACTTTTATCTAGAAAAGTAAGCAATTTAGTTGTTACTCCTAATTTTGATACATTTATATATGACACATTAAAGCTTTTTGGTGAAAATAATATTATAATATCTGATACTTGTAAGAGTGCAGGGAAGCTCAATATTGAAAGCAACAGCTTAAACATATTACATGTATATGGAACATATGAATTTTACGATTGCGTTAGTCAGAAGTATTCAAATGAAAGAAATAAGGATTTAGATGAATTGTTTTCAGTACGTTCTTTTTTAAGAACTGCTCTAAATGGTATGTCTCCACTTGTTATAGGTTATAGTGGATGGGAAAATGATGTTATAATGAGTGAATTAAAAGAAAGATTTAAAATGCCATTAAAGTATAAAATGTATTGGTTCTGCCATAATGAAGAGGACTACAAGAACCTTCCGTTATGGATCAAATATTCAGATGAAGAAAAAAAAATAGTACGAGATGACGTTATTTTTGTGCTTCCAAAAGAGGAAAGGGTTTATGGATTTGAAATTGATGATGATTTAAAATACTCTGATTTTAATGATGTTTTAGATTCAGGAGAGGTATTAAGCAGTTTTATAAGTGAATTTAATATAAAATCTCCAGAGATAATTCAAAATCCAATACAATTTCTTAAAAAATACTTTGAAGAAAATTTTGCAAAAAATATTTATTCTGATTTTCTTCTTTTAAGATTTAATGAAAGTGGAAATGATAAAGAAATTCATGACATAAAGGAAGCTATAATAAGTAAGGATATAGTTGAAATCATAAATAAAACAGAAAATTTTGCAAATAATTTAGATGCTCATGGAGAGGAAAATGTAAGGATTCTTCTAAACTATCTTGTTACAACAATAGAACAACACACAGTTGCAGGATTAGAGAAAGGCAACCTAAAAAAAGTAATTAATTTATATAAAAAATTATATAAATACATGGAAAAATCATCAGTAGATAAAGACAAGCTTGACTTAATTAAAGTTAGACTAGAAGAAATTTTGACTTTAGATAATTATAATGTTATTAAAGGTGAAATTGACAGTATATTAAATATTATGAACACCATAAGTGAAAGCAGTGAAGGATATAAGGATGTATATAGAAAATGTATAAATATTAAATTATCTCATAGTGAAGAAGATAGTGATGATTTATATAACAGTATAATAGATAAGATTCAAAAATGGGATGAACCTGAAGATAGAAAATTATTAATAAAAATGTATATGGAAAAAGCCATGTTTCTTGAAGAAGATGATGATATGGAAGGTTCAGTAGCTATGCTTGAAAATGCAGAAAAATATTTTCCGTATGTAAAAGATGATGAATGGCTTGAAAATGTATTTATTTTATGCAGATTAAGGAAAGCAGAATTGTATAATGATTTAGAAGAATATGATAAGGCACTGACAGAAATTGATGCAGTTAAGAATAGATATTATGATAGAGAAGATCTGAAATTGAAGCAATTTCTTGCTGACACTATGATTTTAAAGGGATCTATACTTAAAAAAAATATGAGGCTTGAAGAAGCAGAAGAATCTTTTGATGAGATATACAGTAAATACAGTATGGACAAAGATGAAAATATAAGAAGAAAGGCTGTTAAAGCTCTTATAAATAAAGCAGAAGTACTTGAAATGGATGAGGATTTCTATGAAGCAATAGAAGTTTATAATGATATAATAAATAGATATAAAGATGATAATGATGGTGAACTGCGAAGGGCAGCAGCACAGGCAAGATTAAATAAACTTGTAATTTTGACTAAAAATGAAAAGGATGAGGTTATAGTTAGAAAATGTAATGAGATTTTAAATATATACAAAGATGAAAATGATGAAAAGATAAAATTAGTTTGTCTTCAAGTAACTTTGTGCAAAGCTATAGGACTTCATAATAGTGGAAAGCAAAAAGAAGCAATGGAACTTTATAACGATATAATTAAAGCTAGAAAAGAAGATGCAGATATAAAAATGAAATCTCTTATAATGGAAGCTAGAATATTTAAATCATATTGTTTAAAGGATAATACAGAAACACTAGATACCAAGGAAATGTGTAATGAAATAATAACTTTATGTAAATCTGATGAGGGGAAAAAGGCTAAGACAAAAGTAGTTGAGACAATGCTTAATCAGGCTGATTCTCTTATTAAATCTGGAGATGTTGATGAAGGTATAAAAATATATAATGAAATAGAAATAACATATAAAGATAATGCTAAAATAATAGGAACAATACGTGAATTTATTCAAAGCATAGCAAAATACAGTTTTGATAGTGCAAAACTTATTTATGAACAGCTTAAATATAATTGTATAAATTCTTCTTATGAAGTTGAAGATGAAGTATTGCTAGCTGGATTCAGCATACTTATAAATAATAAAGATGCTGACTTTAATCTTATAGAAGATAATGCTATAGGTTTAAGCAGAAGAAATGATAATATTAAGAAAGAAATTGAAGCCATTGTAGGAAATATTGGTACAGATGCATATATGAATAAAAATTTCAATATGGCAGAAAAGTATTACTATCTTTTATATAGGTTAAATAATAACATGTGTCTTAATATTGCATATATGATAAGAAGGAAGGAAGTTAAAAATGCTAATATATATCCAGATTGTGAAGCTTTGATAGAAAGTGCAGCTGTAAAAGGCAGTGATATGGCAAATATAAATAAAGCACTCTTGTTAGCTGATAAAGAAATGTATGATGATGCTGTTGCATGCATAAGAAAAATAAATAATACAGATTCTTTTGAATGGTGGAGGCATATGGATGATGGGGAGAGCGAGAAATATAAAGTACTATTTATGGGACTTATTACAGGAAGGATAAGTGAAAGTGAATTAAGTATTAATGATGTAATAGAAAAACTAGAAGGTTTCCACGAAAATGATTTTATTCTTCATATAGAAAGGGTAATTTATCTTGAAAAATAATTATAATATTAAAGTAAAATATATATTTAAATATGAAGAAATATAAGACTTAGCCTAATGTAATTTGATAATGTTACATTGGGCTTTTGTACTAATCAATAAAAATTTTGAGATTTGGATAAATATAGTATATACTAATAATTGTTTGTAAGATGCAATTGGAAAAAAGCAATGATGTGGATCAGGTGTTAAATAACAGGAGGAAAAGTATGAAATCTGTAAATGCTCTTAAAGTAGCAAAAGAACATGGATTATATTTAAAATTAGTAACAGCTGTAAGAAATTTTGATTCATATAATAGTTTTTATAATATTTATGATGAATTTGAAGAGCCTTGCAGAAGGATTGCAATAATAACGAAAAATGAGACTATAGAAGAAGTTTATGATAATGAAAATAATAAAGATTTTTTTGAAAGCAAAATAATAGAAGGAAACCTTTGGATAGAGGAATATTCTCTTCTTACAAATCCTGAAAAAATAGATTTATCACAATTAGAGGTACCAGAAACTCTTATTAAAAATTTCTTGGATGAGATTTAAAAATTAGTATTAGTTTTTTAGAAAAAATAAATTGTTAAAAATATATACTACTAGTAAAAAATATGTGAAACAGGCATATAATGTATTGAGGAAAAGCATAAATAAGCAATTAAAGTTTTGACTGTATGCTTGAATAATTTTAAAGAAGGGAATTATATTATGATAATTAACAGTCTTAATCCTTCTATTTGCAGTACAGTTATGTTTTGTGGTATAGGGCTAGTAGTATTACGATTGCTTTTTATTGGAGGAGCCATATTAGATTGCTTAAAAGATAATAAATAGTAAAACTAATGAATGAATTGATTTATAGTGAAGAATAAAAATGAACAGAACAAAAATAGGCTGAATATTTACTTATAATAGTATATAGAAATTATGCTAATATACTAAAAGTAAATTATTCAGTCTTTATATTTTGTATAAAATAGATTTTAATATTGTCAATAAGAATTCATTTATATAATATTCATTTTGGATTTTTCTATAAAATGAATATTGTTGTTTATTAAATAGAGAAGTTTACTGATATAATACATTTAGAGTTTTAAATTGTCCTGATAAATATTAAACGTAATAACAGAGGTATGATGAAAATGACAAAAAAATTAAAAATAGTAATGCCAGATTATTTTAAACAATTTAAATGTATAGGAGGAAAGTGTGAAGATAGCTGTTGTATTGGTTGGGATATAGATGTTGATGAAAAAACATTTAGACAATATATGAAGCTAGATAACGAAGAATTCAATACTATTTTAGCAAAGAATATGCAAAAAAATCATGAGTGTAGCAATGAATTTATTGATTATGGAAAAGTTCAGCTTAATAAAGAAAAAAGATGTCCATTTCTAAATGAATGTAATTACTGTATTATACATTCTAAACTTGGAGAAGATTATCTTTCTAATACATGTAGCCATTTTCCAAGAGTATTGAACAAAGTAGATGAAGATTATGAAATATCACTTGATGTATCATGCCCTGAAGCTGCTAGGATTGTTCTTGGAAATAGAATTGGATTTAAATTTGAAAAAGATGACATTCAATTAAAGAAATATATAATAGCTGGAGAGATTGATACAAATGACGAAGAATATGAGGATCATCCAATAAAATATTTTAAAGAAATAAGAGAGTTTTGTATAAGAATTATTAAAAATAGAAAGTTTGATTTGAGTGAAAGGTTATATATACTTGGTGATTTTTTATATGAAGTAGAAGAGAAAAGCTGTGATGATAGTGAAATGATTTGTGGATTTATAGAAACTTATAATATACATGATGTAGCTAAAAATTATAGAAGAAATAAAGATAATTACATAATGCAGATTTCTCTTTTAAATAATATAATAAATTCTTTAGAGATATATGAGGAAACAGACAGTGAATTGTTTAAAAAATATACTAAAGAAACTATAGATGGATTTAATATAGAGAGTCCAGAACAGTTAGAGAAAGACAGCAATAGATATATTAATACTTTTATAGAGTATAGTAGTAATTACATTGAAGAAAATGAGCATATTTTCGAGAATTATTTAGTTAATTTTATGTATAATAATTTATTTCCGTATTCAGAGAGTGATTCTATGTTTGAAGGGTATATGATGCTTATTATGAGATATTCATTAATAAGATTTTATCTTGTAGGAAAATATCTTATTAATAACACTGAGTCATCTGAAGAGATAATTAAATTTATCCAGGTCTTTTCTAAGACCGTTGAGCACGATAAAAATTATATGGAAGAAATATTAGATTTTTTAATAGAAAATAGTTTTGATAATTTAGAATTTACACAAATGCTTATATAAAATAAATAATATGATTAAAAATAAAAAAACATATTGAAATGTATAAGAATAAGGAATATAATAAATATTATGTAAAAAAATGGTGATAAAATGTTGAGAGAATTTTCGAGGAAATTTGTTAATTATTTGGCGGAAAATAATTATAATGAAGAAGAAATAGAACAAATGGAATATGTATTTAGATCAACTATGTTTGAGATACTAAAGGTGTTAGGAGAGGTTTTGATTTTTGCTGCACTAGGGTATTTTAAAGAAATCGTAATTGTATTACTAGTAATGCTTACAACTAAACCATACATTGGAGGATATCATGAAGATACTCAAATGAAATGTTTTATGTGTTCACTTTTGATTTCGGGTGGAATAATATTATTAAGTAGTCAGTGTGATTTCACATTTATAGGAAATATTATTATATTAATATTTTGTATATTTGCCATTTATAATCAAGCTCCCATAATTAATCCGTCTATGCCCTTAACGAGAAATGAATTAATAAAGAAGAATAGGGTGAGGGGGTTAACTGCATCTATATTTTGGAGTTTAACATCAATAGCAATAAGTTATTA
>OGIT01000263.1_pt1 | contig 30902 bp, 27 predicted proteins | sample 1571881 | NCBI WGS metagenome assembly OGIT01 (sample SAMEA2582101, study PRJEB24529) | metagenome | biome: Human gut stool | place: China | collected 2011 | reverse complement strand
GGTTCCAAGACAAGCGTGGGCGGCTACTTTGAACCTGAGCCGGAGGAGGAATGTTCAGCCCAGTTCGATGTGAGCGACAACCGCACCCTGGACCAGGTGGTGAACTGGCTCATGGGAATGGGGTATATTCCCAGCTTCTGCACGGCCTGCTACAGGGAAGGGCGCACAGGCGACCGTTTTATGTCCCTGTGCAAGAGCGGACAGATTCAAAACTGCTGCCATCCCAATGCCCTTATGACGCTGAAGGAATATCTGATGGATTACAGCTCCGAGGAGACAAGGCGCATCGGTGAAGCGCTCATCGAGAAGGAAATCGGAAGCATACCCAAGGAGAAGGTGCAGCAGATTGTCAGAGATAACCTGGCAAAGATTGAACAGGGTATCAGGGATTTCAGGTTTTAAGCAGGGGATCCGCCCGGCAGCTGACCAGCGGTGAACCGGTAATAAACCGGAAGTGAACAGGCAATGAACTGGAAGTAAATAGGTAATGAACCGAAAATGAAATGGTATTGAATCAGAAATAAACCAGCAAGGAACCAGGGAAAGAGGAGCGGATAACCATGGGAATGAACAATACGCCGGCATCGGACCGGATACATATTGGATTTTTTGGGAGGAGAAATGCCGGCAAATCCAGCGTACTGAACGCGGTCACGGGCCAGGACCTGGCTGTGGTGTCGGACGTGAAGGGAACTACCACGGACCCTGTATATAAGGCCATGGAGCTGCTGCCTCTGGGTCCTGTGATGATGATTGATACGCCTGGCATTGACGACGAAGGCCAGCTGGGAAGCCTGAGGGTGAGAAAGAGCTATCAGGTACTTAACAAAACAGATGTGGCTGTGCTGGTGATGGATGCCTGTCACGGGCCGGCTCCGGAGGATTACACCCTCCTGAAGAAAATAGGAGAAAAGCAGATTCCCTGTGTGGCAGTCTGCAACAAGGCGGATTTGGACGGAGCTGCCGGTGGGAGGCCGGAGGGGATTCCCGAATCGGTTCCCGTCCTGTCTGTCAGCGCCCATACCGGTCAGGGTATTACGGCGCTTAAGGAGTGTCTGGCACAACTGGGCAAGACCCAGGAAACCAGCCGGAAAATTGTGGGAGACCTGCTTTCCCCGTCTGACATGGCTGTGCTGGTGGTGCCCATTGACAAGGCGGCTCCCAAGGGACGTCTGATTCTGCCCCAGCAGCAGACCATACGTGACATCCTGGAAGCGGACGCAGTGTCCGTGGTGGTCAGGGAAAACGGACTGAGGGACACGCTGGCCTCTCTGGGTAAGAAGCCAAGAATGGTTATCACCGACAGCCAGGTATTTGCAAAGGTCAGTGCAGATACGCCGGAGGATATTCTCCTGACCTCCTTTTCCATTCTCTTTGCCCGTTATAAAGGGAGCCTGGAGCCCATGGTGCGGGGCGTCAGGGCTCTGGACCGCATCGGAAAGGGGGACAGAATCCTGATTTGTGAGGGCTGCACCCATCACCGGCAGTGCGAGGATATCGGGACCGTAAAGCTGCCCGGATGGATACGGGAATATACCGGAACAGAACCGGAGTTTGTGTTTACCTCAGGCACAGAGTTTCCGGATGACCTGGCAGGCTTCCGTCTGATTGTCCACTGCGGCGGATGCATGCTGAATGAGCGTGAGATGAAATACAGGATGAAATGCGCCTGCGACCAGGGGATACCCATAACCAACTACGGTATAACCATTGCGTATATACAGGGAATATTGAGCCGGAGCGTGGAACCCTTTCCTGAGATAGCGGCACTGCTTTACGGCGGCCGGGAAGGGTGAGGGAAAAGGGCGAAGGCGCCTGAACAGGAGGCCGGTTCATAACCAGAGGCTGGGAAATAAAGGTAAATGATGCTAAGAATGAAGTGATATAGGAATTAACTGAGATAAGGCAGGGCCTGTGAATCATATTTTATGTGATACAGGACCCTGCCTTTCTATGCTTTTTACAGCTCATGTATCCTTTAGAATATCTAAACGCCTGTTACATGGAAATAAAAATATTTTTTATTTTAGAAAATATATTGAAAAATATTTCTAACGTGATATACTTATAACTAAGGGGAATTAATATAGAGAACACATATAATATGGAAGGAGAAGAAATTATGAGGATTCAGGGTAAAAGAGTCTGGATAGCAGGACAGTTCATGGCAGCCCAGATGGAGATTGAGGATGGGGTCATCAGCCGTATCCATGAGTATGGTGCGGGACCGGCTGACGAGGATTACGGGGATAAGAGAATCGTGCCGGGCTTCATTGATATCCACACACACGGAGCATATGATTTTGACACAAACGACGGCCAGCCGGAAGGGCTCCGCAACTGGATGAAGCGGATTCCTGAGGAGGGCGTCACAGCCATTCTGCCCACCACCGTGACCCAGATGCCGGATGTGCTCACCAGGGCCGTGGCCAATGTGGCGGCCGTGGTAAAGGAAGGCTACGAAGGGGCTGAAATCCTGGGCATCCATTTTGAGGGACCGTTCCTGGACATGGAGTACAAGGGAGCGCAGCCGCCGGAAGCCATTGCGTCTGCATCTGTGGAGCAGTTTAAGAAGTATCAGGAGGCGGCAGAAGGCCTTATCAAATATATCACTCTGGCACCGGAGCGGGATCCGGACCATGCGCTTACCAGATACTGTTCCACCCACGGAGTGGTGGTCAGCATGGGGCATTCGGCAGCCACTTACGAGCAGGCTCTTCTGGGAATTGCCAACGGCGCTTTATCCATGACCCATGTATATAACGGCATGACGCCTTACCATCACCGCAAACCGGGGCTGGTAGGCACGGCTTTCAGGGTAAGGGATATCTACGGGGAAATAATCTGTGACGGATGCCATTCCCACCTGGCGGCCCTGAACAACTTCTTTACAGCCAAGGGACGTGATTATTCCATCATGATCAGCGATTCCCTCAGGGCTAAGCACTGCCCTCCGGGAGGACAGTACCAGTTGGGCGGTCACGACATTGAGATAGGAGAGGACGGACTGGCCCGCCTCAAGGGAACAGAAACCATTGCGGGAAGCACCCTCAACATGAACAGGGGACTTAAGATTCTGGTGGAGCAGGCTCTGGTGCCCTTTGACGCTGCCCTTAATTCATGTACCATCAACCCGGCCAGATGTCTGGGCATGGATCACAGAAAGGGAAGGATTGCAGCCGGATGCGACGGGGATTTGGTGGTTCTGGATGATGATTACAGCGTGCTCCAGACTTGGTGCAGAGGACGCGCAATGCTTTGATGAAAGCATCCGGACTGCCCTGTTTAAAGGGATTTTTGTTACAGTCCGGCATTCAATGACGTTTCACTAATTTTTCTTACATTTATGGTTAGATTCCGTTATGAGGGGTCTAACCATTTTTTAATAATACTTCACATTCCTCTCCGATTCCGGCATTTTTTGGTGTAACAGGTGTTATGATTTGCATTATATTGTCGATATAATAACAAGGAACATCTGTAATGTGTGATTTTTGTGCATATATAACCAAAACAGGAGATGTCGGAAACATAAGGAGGGTTAAATATTATGAAAATTGGAATCCGGATTAAAATGTTTTTAGGTATCATGGTACCTGCATTGATGGTATTTCTGCTGTCGGGAGTGCTGATCAGCGTGTCTGTGGGGAAATATGCCAAGGTGCAGGCCAGAGAAAAGCTGACATCTGATTCTGAGTCCGCTGCCCATGAGGTGGATACTTTCTTTACCGGACATTTAAAAGCGGTTGAGCAGTCCGCCCAGGAAGCTCTGGTCATAGATTTCATGCATGAACTGAGAGGCAGCCAACGCGCCAGCGCAGCTCCCCGCTATGATGAGGTGATGGAGGCCATGGCGGTGCGTCAGTCCCTGGATCCATCTACCATACTGGGGGTCTGGCTGGCTGATACCGATTCCAGCCAGCTTTTTCAGCCGGACGGCTTTATCAGCGATCCGGGTTGGGACGTTACGTCAAGACCATGGTTTGAGTGCACAAAAACAAAGAAGCCTGTTATGACCGAGCCGTACATAGATGTTAATACGGGACTCCCTATTGTGACGGCGGCGGCACCTGTGATTGACCGTCACAGCGGAGAAGTATACGGGGCTTCCGGCACGGATATTAATCTGGATACCCTTCAGCAGCGGATCAATGAGGTGAAGTTAGGGCAGACAGGATTTCTTGTGCTCATGAGCGGATCAGGAAATATTCTCTGCTACCCGGACACAGAACAGGTGGGGAAATCCATTTCAGAAATCAATATCTCAGATGAAGTAAAGCAGGCTGTACAGAACGGATTGACCGGGGATTATATATATGAGATAGACGGAACCCGGTACTACGGGAATCTTACCGAAATAGACAGCGCGGGGTGGTATGTACTCTCCGCCATGCCGGAGGCAGAAGCGCTTCAGGGCTTTTATACGGTTATGCGCATGTCGGCGGTCACATTTGCAGGCAGTATGGTCCTTATGGCGGCGGCCGTTCTGCTGATCTCCAACGGTATTACACGTCCTATGAAAAAACTTGCTGATGCTGCACACCGGATTGCGGACGGGGAACTGAATGTGGAGACGGGCGTGCGTTCAAAGGATGAAATCGGGCAGGTTGCCTCCGCCATGGAGCGCACCGTGTCAAAGCTTAAGGACTATATTAAATATATCAATGAGACTACCAGGGTTCTGGATGAAATCGCTGACGGCAATCTTCGGTTTGAACTGGAACTTCAGTACGAAGGAGATTTTGCGAAAATCAGGGATGCTCTGATGCGGATCCGGACTACGCTGAATGATACCCTGGGAAGCATCCTTCGCACAGCGGAACAGGTGACGGCCAGTTCGGGCCAGGTAGCGGACAGTGCCAGCAGTCTTGCGGACGGAAATGCCAGGCAGGCCAGCTCCGTGGAAGAGCTTGCCGCCACCATCAATGAAATATTTACCCATGTAGATTCCAACGCCAGGCGCACCGAAGAGGTCAGCGGGCGCTCTGTGGAAATGGACCACCGGGTTGCGCTCAGCAACACACAGATGCAGGAGCTGGTGAAAGCAGTTAGGGATATCAGCAATAAGTCGGGCGAGATAGGGAAGATCATCAAAACCATCGAAGACATAGCGTTCCAGACGAATATACTGGCTTTAAACGCGGCAGTGGAGGCGGCCCGGGCCGGTGAGGCAGGGAAGGGTTTTGCCGTTGTGGCGGATGAGGTGCGGAATCTGGCAAATAAAAGCGGCGAGGCGGCTAAGAATACCACATCTCTGCTCGAAGAGTCTCTCCGGTCCATTGATAACGGACAGAAGATTGCCAATGAGACGGCACAGTCACTGGGGCAGGTGGTTACCAGCGCACAACAGATCGCGGAGGCGGTGGAGGACATATCAAAGGCTTCCACGGAGCAGGCAAAATCCCTGGATCAGGTGCGCATCGGGATCGAACAGATATCAGGAGTGGTTCAGACAAATGCCGCTATGGTGGAGGAGAACGCTGCAACAGGAGGCGAGCTTTCAGAGGAAGCTAAGAAACTTTTTGATTTGATTTCCAGATTCCGGACGGACAGGAAGATGTAACGGGACTTTGAACTGTTACGAAATTTTCGATAAAATCCTTGAAAATGCTTGCATTTACAGCGGCATGATGGTATAGTGTATACGATAACTAATGTAAATTACTGATAAAAGAGTGGACACCAGTCCACTCTTTCGTTTTGGAAAGACAGGAAAGGTGGTGGAACGATGGGAAAAAAGGAGAGCTATGAGAGCCGGGTGGAGAAACACCTCCTTCCACTGATGGAAGAGCATGGTTTTGAACTGGTAGACGTGGAATATGTAAAAGAAGCAGGTACCTGGTACCTGAGAGCTTATATAGATAAAGAAGGCGGGATTGCCGTGGATGACTGTGAGGTCATCAGCAGGGCCTTAAGCGACTGGCTGGACAAAGAGGATTTTATTGACGACAGCTATATTCTGGAAGTCAGTTCGCCGGGACTGGGCCGTCCTCTTAAGAAGGAAAAGGACTTCGTAAGAAGCATGGGCAAGGATGTGGATGTAAGGCTTTACCGTCAGCTTAACAAGCAAAAGGAATTTACGGGCGCCCTCAGTGCATATGATGAAAATACTGTGACGCTGACCATGGAAGACGGAAGCCAGATGGTATTTGAAAAAGCGGACATTGCCCTGATACGGCTTGCGCTGGATTTTTAGTTAGATCATTCACATGCTGAGACATGGATAGGAGGATAAACATGAACAAGGAACTGTTAGAGGCAATGGAGGTATTGGAGAAAGAGAAGAACATCTCCAAAGATACGCTTATTGAAGCGATTGAAAACTCTTTACTCACTGCCTGTAAGAACCATTTCGGAAAAGCCGATAATGTTAAGGTCACGGTGAACCCAAATACCTGTGACTTTGCAGTATATGCAGAAAAAGCGGTTGTGGAAAACGTGGAGGACGATTGTCTGGAGATGAGTCTGGCGGATGCCAAGATGCTGAATCCCAAGTATGAGATTGGGGATACGGTACAGATTCCGCTGGATTCCAAGAAATTCGGACGTATTGCCACACAGAACGCAAAGAACGTGATTCTGCAGAAAATACGCGAGGAAGAACGCAAGGCACTGTACAACGAGTATTATATGAAGGAAAAGGATGTCATGACCGGCGTGGTACAGCGCTATCTGGGAAGGAACGTGAGCATTAACCTGGGCAGGGTGGACGCCATCCTCAACGAAAGCGAGCAGGTAAAGGGCGAGACATTCCGTCCCACAGAGCGGGTCAAGGTATATGTCATCGAGGTAAAGGATACGCCAAAGGGCCCAAGAGTCTCTGTGTCCAGGACACACCCGGACCTGGTGAAACGTCTCTTTGAATCCGAGGTGGCCGAGGTCCGCGACGGCACAGTGGAAATCAAGGCCATTGCCAGGGAAGCAGGTTCCAGGACAAAGATTGCGGTGAAATCCAATGACGCCAATGTGGACCCGGTAGGCGCATGCGTGGGTCTCAACGGTTCCAGGGTTAATTCCATTGTAAGTGAATTAAAGGGTGAAAAAATTGACATCATTAACTGGGACGACAATCCTGCGTACCTGATTGAAAACGCTTTGAGCCCTGCAAAGGTTATCTGCGTTGTGGCGGATGAGGAAGAGCGGGAAGCACAGGTTATTGTGCCGGATTACCAGCTGTCCCTTGCCATTGGCAAGGAGGGCCAGAACGCGAGACTGGCCGCAAGGCTTACGGGCTTTAAGATTGATATTAAGAGTGAAACCCAGGCCAGGGAAATGGGGCTCTTCGAGCAGATGGGACTCCAGTACGGCGACACGTCCTCTGAGAATTATGAGGAAGAGCAGGAGGAACCGGAAAGCTACCAGGAATATGAAGAAAACTATCAGGAAGACGGAAGCGAACAGTAAAAGGGATACTCTGAGAAGGTTAGGAGTGATGTAAGTGAGCATGAAAAAAGTTCCGCTCAGGCAGTGCATCGGCTGCCAGGAGATGAAGAGCAAGAAAGAAATGATAAGAGTCATAAAAACCGCCGAGGATGAGATTATGTTGGATGCCACAGGCCGCAAGAACGGCAGGGGCGCTTACCTGTGTCCATCAATGGAATGCCTGAAGAAGGCAGTGAAGGGAAAGGGACTGGAACGTTCCTTCAAGATGGCCATTCCCAAAGAGGTGTATGAAACTCTGGAAAAGGAGATGGAAGAACTTGGCAGATAACAAAAGGCTGTTAAGCCTGGTGGGCCTTGCAACAAGGGCCAGGAAGGTGGTCAGCGGCGAATTTTCGACGGAGAAATCAGTAAAGAGCGGAAAGTCCCATTTGGTAATCGTATCGGAAGAGGCTTCGGACAACACGAAGAAAAAGTTTACCAACATGTGTACTTACTATAAAGTCCCAATCTATCTGTTTGGAACAAAGGACGAACTGGGGCATGCCATGGGGCAGGAGTTCAGGGCGTCACTGTCAGTGGAGGATGCAGGTTTCGCAAAGTCAATGGTAGAACGAATGAATATAAACGGAGGTAGCTTGAATGAGAGTAAGTGAACTGGCAAATGAACTGGGCAAGACCAGTAAGGAGATATTGGAAATTATTAAGACGAAAGATAAAGCAGCTGTATTATATGCAGCATCGAATGTGACAAAGGATCAGGAGAATATTGTGCGCTCTTTTGCAAATCCTAAGAGGGAGTCAAAACCCGCCGCACCGGAGCACAGGACGGAGGCTCCTAAAACAGAGGCCTCCAGAGCAGAAGCTCCAAGAACAGAAGCACCAAGGACGGAAGCGCCTAAAACAGAGGCTCCTAAGGCAGAGGCTGCCAGGAGCCAGGACGGCGCGTCAAAGGGAGAGCCGGCTAAGAAGAAGCTGACAGCCGTGTTCCGCCCGCAGAACGCCCAGCAGCAGATTAAGCGTCCGGTTCCTCCGAAACCCCAGGCGGCAAACCAGGGCCATACAACACCCGCTCCGGCGGCAGCGCAGCCGGCGCAGGCAGCAGCACCGGCTGCATCGGCAGTACCGGCAGAGGCTGCCAAACCTCAGGTGCAGGCCCAGTCCGCAGATACGGTTTCAGAGAAAGCCGCAGCACCCCAGCCATCTGCAACACCCCAGGCAGGTGCTCATGCAGGAACCCAGCAAACTGCCCAGGACAGCCGCGATACAGCCAGGAGCCAGGGAGGCTACCAGGGAAACCGCGACAATAACAGGAGCCAGGGAGGTTACCAGGGAAACCGCGATAATAACCGCGGCCAGGGAGGCTATCAGGGAGGCCAGGGAGGCTACCAGGGAAACCGTGACAACAACAGAAGCCAGGGAGGCTATCAGGGAGGTTACCAGGGGAACCGCGACAACAACAGACCCCAGGGAGGCGGCTATCAGGGCAACAGACCTCAGGGCGGCTACCAGGGAGGCCAGGGAGGCTACCAGGGCAACCGCGACAACAACAGGCCCCAGGGAGGCGGCTACCAGGGCAACAGGCCTCAGGGCGGCTACGGCGCAAGGCCTCAGGGCGGCTATCAGGGCCGTCCGGGAGATGACAAGGATGCAAGGGATAACAGAGGCAGGAATGACAGCCGCCGCCCGGCAGGAGCCAGAGACGGAAAATCCTCCTTTGACACCCCAATCCAGACAAAGCCAACCAGCAACCGCCAGAACAAGAATTCTCATAAGAATGACAGGTTCGATAAGCGCGACAGGTTGGAGGACGGCAAGAAGAAAGTGCCGAAGACAGGAAAGGGAGCATTTATCATGCCCCAGCCTAAGAAGGAGGAGTCCAAGGCGGATGAGGTGAAAACCATCACCCTTCCCGATGTACTCACCATCAAGGAGCTGGCAGAGAAGATGAAGCTTCAGCCGTCTGTCATTGTAAAGAAGCTGTTTTTAAAGGGCCAGGTAGTGACCCTGAACCAGGAAATCGACTATGAGCAGGCGGAAGAGATTGCCATGGAATTCGATGTCCTGTGTGAAAAGGAAGTAAAGGTTGATGTTATAGCGGAGCTTCTGAAGGAAGATGAAGAGAGCACCGAGGACATGGTTCCCAGATCACCGGTTGTGTGTGTTATGGGCCATGTTGACCACGGTAAAACCTCCCTTCTGGACGCCATCCGTGAGACCAACGTGACTGCAAGAGAGGCAGGCGGCATCACCCAGCATATTGGTGCGTCTGTCATTGAGATAAACGACCGCAAGATTACGTTTCTGGATACGCCGGGCCATGAGGCATTTACGGCCATGCGTATGAGAGGAGCGCAGTCCACGGATATCGCCATCCTGGTAGTGGCTGCGGACGACGGCGTAATGCCTCAGACGGTTGAGGCCATCAACCACGCAAAGGCAGCCAATGTGGAAATCATTGTGGCCATCAACAAGATTGATAAGCCAAGCGCCAACGTGGATAAGGTAAAGCAGGAGCTGGCTGAATACGAGCTGATTCCCGAGGATTGGGGCGGCAGCACCATCTTTGTACCTGTTTCCGCCCATACAAAAGAGGGTATCAAGGATCTGCTGGAGATGGTTCTTCTGACCGCGGACGTCCTTGAACTGAAGGCTAACCCCAACCGTAAGGGCAGGGGCCTTGTGATCGAGGCAGAGCTGGATAAGGGCAAGGGACCTGTTGCCACAGTTCTGGTACAGAAAGGTACCTTAAGAGTGGGAGAGACCATTGCGGCCGGCGCATGCTTCGGCAAGATTCGTGCCATGATGGACGACAGGGGCCGCCGCGTAAAGGAGGCAGGACCATCCACGCCAGTGGAAATCCTGGGCCTCAACGATGTACCGAATGCCGGTGAGGTATTTGTGGCTACTGAAAATGAGAAGGAAGCCAGAAACTTTGCTGAGACATTTATTTCAGAAGGAAAGAGCAAACTGATAGAGGATACAAAGGCAAAACTGTCTCTGGATGACCTGTTCAGCCAGATTCAGGCCGGTAATGTAAAGGAACTGCCGATTATCGTAAAGGCTGACGTGCAGGGCTCCGTGGAGGCTGTAAAGCAGAGTCTTACCAAGCTCTCCAATGAGGAGGTTATGGTGAAGGTGATTCACGGCGGCGTAGGCGCCATCAACGAATCCGACGTTTCCCTGGCATCCGCGTCCAACGCAATCATCATCGGCTTCAACATCCGTCCGGACGCAACAGCCAAGTCCATTGCAGAGCGTGAAAAGGTGGATATCCGTCTGTACAAGGTTATCTATCAGGCCATCGAGGATGTGGAAGCAGCCATGAAGGGCATGCTGGATCCTGTATTCGAGGAAAAGGTTATCGGCCATGCAGTGATCCGCCAGACCTTTAAGGCATCCGGCATAGGCACCATTGCAGGTTCCTATGTATTGGACGGCAAGTTCCAGAGAAACTGCAGCTGCCGTGTCAAGAGAGAGGGCGAGCAGATTTTTGAAGGACCTCTGGCTTCCCTTAAGCGTTTCAAGGACGATGTAAAGGAAGTGGCGGCAGGATACGAGTGCGGTCTTGTATTTGAGAAGTTTAATGATCTTCAGGAAGATGATGAGATCGAGGCTTACATCATGGTGGAAGTACCGAGATAGGCATCATGGCTAAGAGAGGAGTTACATGCGTAAGAACAGCATAAAGAATACCAGAATCAACATGGAGGTCCAGCGGGAGCTCAGTGAAATCATCCGCGGGGGAATCAAGGATCCGAGGATTCATCCCATGACCAGCGTGGTTTCCGTGGAGGTTACACCAGACCTTAAGTTCTGCAAGGCGTATATCAGCGTTCTTGGGGACGAGGAGGCGGGAAAGTCAACCATCCAGGGGTTAAAGAGCGCAGAAGGGTATGTGCGCAGGGAGCTTGCCAGAAGGGTAAACCTGCGCAACACGCCGGAGCTGAAGTTCATATTGGACCAGTCCATTGAATATGGTGTCAACATGTCCAGACTCATTGATGAAGTGACAAAAGACCTTCATCAGGAAGAAACACAGGATGAGGAAGGAGCAAAGGAGGAGTTTTAATGACGATTCTTGAACAGATGTTAGAGGGCACCAAGTCCGTCGCCATCCTGGGCCATATACGCCCGGACGGCGACTGCCTGGGCTCCACACTGGGACTTTATAACTATCTCCGGCTTAATTATCCGGATATACGGGCAGCCGTATATCTGGAAGAGTCATCCCCTAAATTCAGTTATCTGAAGGGATATGATACAATCCGCCACCAGGTTGACGGTGAATGCTATGAGCTCTGCGTCTGCCTGGACAGCGGCGATATCCAGCGTCTGGGTGATTTTAAACATTACCTGGACCAGGCGGACAAAAGCCTGTGCCTGGACCATCACGTGACCAATACCCGTTACGGCGGCACCAACGTGGTTCCGGATGAGGCCAGTTCCACCTGCGAGGTCCTTTTTGACCAGCTGGACGAAGGAAAACTTGACCGTTATACGGCGGAATGCCTGTACACCGGCATCATCCACGACACAGGCGTGTTCAAATTTTCCTGTACCTCAGCCCACACCATGGAGATAGCGGGAAAGCTGATGGGAAAGGGAATTGACTTCGGAGCCATCATAGACAACAGCTTTTACAGAAAAACATACATCCAGAACCAGATTCTGGGCAGAGCCCTTTTGGAGAGCATCACCTTTTTTGACGGACGGTGCATCTTCAGCGCCATCCGCCAGAGCGAGATGGAGTTTTACGGGGTTGACGGCAAGGATATGGACGGCATCATTGACCAGCTGCGCCTTACGGAAGGCGTGGAAGTTGCCATTTTCCTCTATGAGACAGGACCTCAGGAATTTAAGGTCAGCATGCGCTCCCAGTATCTGGTGGACGTAAGCAGGATTGCCGCGTTCTTCGGCGGCGGGGGCCATGTAAGGGCTGCCGGATGCTCTATGAGCGGCAGCATACACGACGTAATCAACAATCTGTCCGTACACATTGCCAGGCAGCTGGATGCTGCATCAGGCAGCCAGGAGTAAGGAACATACCATGTATCACGGAATCATAAATGTATACAAAGAGCCGGGCTATACTTCCCACGATGTGGTAGCCCGGCTTCGAGGAATTTTAAAGCAGAAAAAAATAGGTCATACAGGAACCCTGGACCCCGCAGCTGAAGGAGTCCTTCCTGTTTGTCTGGGGGCAGGCACCAGGCTGTGCGATATGCTGACGGACCGGTCCAAAACGTATCAGGCTGTCATGCTGCTGGGCTGTGAGACAGATACCCAGGACACCACGGGAACCATTCTGGCAGAAGACAGGGAAGGGGCGATGTCCCTTGCTGAGGAACAGGTAAATGAAGCTGTTATGGGATTTAAGGGTGATTATGCCCAGATACCTCCCATGTACTCCGCGCTTAAGGTGGACGGAAAGAAGCTGTATGAGCTGGCAAGGGCGGGAAAGGAAGTGGAACGCCGGCCAAGGGCGGTTCAGATTCTGGACATAAAGGTAAGCAGGATAGAACTGCCCAGGGTCTGGATGGAGGTCACCTGTTCCAAAGGCACCTACATACGCACCCTGTGCCATGATATAGGAAGGCTTTTGGGATGCGGCGGCTGTATGGAGCATCTCACACGTACCAGGGTGGACCGTTTCAGCATTGAGGATAGCCTGACACTGGACCAGCTGGAACAGCTCCGTGACCAGGCAGCTGTGGAGAGCTGCATCCTCCCGGTGGAGGAAGCCCTGCAGTCCTATCCGCCTCTTGGATGCCTGCCGGAAGCAGATTCCCTTTTACACAACGGAAATCCCTGCTTTGCAAGACATCTGGACTGGAGTCAGTCAGACCAGTGGAAGGCCGGGGCTGAGGACGGACAGATGTTCCGTATGTATGACAGTAATCATAGATTCACAGGGGTATACCAGTACCAGAAGGACAGGCACTGGTGGAAGCCCTGGAAGATGTTCCTTATGTAGCTGCCTGCGCAGCGCAGCCGGAACATCTGGAACAGAGGAAAAACGAGGAAGTGACAGGATGAGGTATATTGCAGACACCACAGAATTTCAGATAGAGGAGCCCACCATCGTGACTCTGGGTAAGTTTGACGGCAGGCACAGAGGCCACCAGAAGTTACTGAGAACCATGATGGAGCTGAAGGCAGAGACTGGGTATCCCACAGCCATCTTCACCTTTGGAACGGCTCCCGGAACAGCAGTCACGGGAAAGCCCCAGACCGTCATCACCACCAACATGGAGCGCCGGGCCAACATGGAGAAGGTGGGGATTGATTATCTGGTGGAATACCCCTTTACCGAGGAAACACGCCATATGGAGCCGGAAGTCTTTGTAAAGGACATTCTGGCAGGCCGCATGCATGCCAGGGAAATCGTGGTAGGCCCGGACTGCAGCTTTGGCTACAAGGGCGCTGGCAGCGCAGAGCTGCTCTCTGCCATGGCCCGTGACCTGGGTTATCATCTCCATGTCATAGAAAAGGAAAAGGACCACAGGCGTGACATCAGCAGCACCTATATCCGTGAGGAGCTGGAAAAAGGCAATGTGGAAAAGGCCAACCAGCTGCTGGGCCAGCCCTACGCCATCCACGGGGAAGTAGTGCACGGCAACCACATCGGAGGCAGCCTGTTGGGCTTCCCCACAGCCAATATCCTTCCGCCTCCCATCAAGCGTCTGCCCAGATACGGCGTTTACGTATCACGGGTGCTGGTGGACGGCGTCTACTATAAAGGCGTCACCAATATCGGCAAAAAGCCCACGGTAGGAGGCGAATACCCTGCAGGTGTGGAGACCTACATCTTCGGCCTGGACGGCGACATCTACGGCAAAAACATAGAAGTCCAGCTTCTGGCCTTCGACCGCCCGGAACAAAAATTCACTTCCCTGGAGGAGCTGAAGGAGCGGATTGAGAAGGATAAAGAGTTTGCCAATGCATATTATGAAAACCATCCGGAGATGATTGCACAGGGGTGAGACGGGAGACGCCCTCATGCCAAATTGACTCCCGCCAAATTTATTTTTTCGCACTTTACAACCCCACCCATTTATGCTATACTAAGTCGGTATGAAATAACGCCGATGCCCGGTTACCTGGTGACTCCAGCCGGCAGCCTGGTTTTTGGTGAGATGAATAATATTAAGGAGGAAACACCATGATTTCAAAGGAAAAGAAAGCACAGATTATCGCAGAGTATGGCCGTAAGCCAGGGGACACAGGTTCACCTGAGGTTCAGATTGCCATTCTGACAGAGAGAATCACAGAACTGACCGAACATCTGAAGCAGAATCCAAAGGATCATCACTCCAGAAGAGGTCTTCTGATGATGGTTGGACAGAGAAGAGGTCTTCTTGATTACTTAAAGAAGACAGACCTGGAAGGATATCGTGCATTAATCGAGAAGCTTGGTATCAGAAAGTAATTCTGAAGATTAGGGTGGAGGGAACTCCACCCTATATTTGCTTATCATGGAGAGGAAGAAGCGGTGTGGGCGGCAGAGGTATCACTCCGAGACCGCTGATGTACCTGCAGGATGGGGATTCTGCAGGCAGATCAGTAGTTTCGGCGTCTTCTGCCCCGGGGGATGACGTAGGAATCGGACATGCCCCAACCATACCGGTAACATTTATCATTTTTTTATTGTAAAGGAGATACCAGTATGTTTAAAAGTTTTAGTATGGATTTGGCAGGACGCAAGCTGACTGTTGAGGTTGGCCGTGTGGCTGCCCAGGCAAGCGGTGCTGCATTCATGCACTATGGCGATACGGTGGTGCTTTCCACGGCAACCGCGTCATCCAAGACAAGGGAAGGCATTGATTTCTTCCCGCTCAGTGTGGAATACGAGGAAAAATTATATTCAGTAGGAAAGATACCAGGCGGTTTTAATAAGAGGGAAGGCAAGGCTTCTGAGAACGCTGTCCTGACCTGCCGCGTTATCGACCGTCCTATGCGTCCGCTGTTCCCTAAGGATTACCGCAACGACGTGACCCTTGACAACATCGTAATGTGCGTGGACCCGGACTGCAGCCCTGAGCTGACAGCCATGCTGGGTTCTGCCATTGCAACCAGCATTTCCGATATTCCGTTTGCAGGTCCCTGCGCCACCACACAGGTGGGTCTGATTGACGGTGAGTTTATTATCAACCCTACTGCCGACCAGAAGCAGGTATCTGACATGGCCCTGACCGTTGCTTCCACCAGGGAAAAGGTTATCATGATTGAGGCCGGAGCCAATGAGGTGCCGGAGCAGACTATGATTGAGGCCATCTTTAAGGCTCATGAAGTGAACCAGGAAATTATTAAGTTCATCGACACCATTGTGGCTGAGTGCGGCAAGGAAAAGCACTCTTACGAGAGCTGCGCAGTGCCGGAAGAGCTGTTTGCCGCCATCAGGGAAATCGTGACTCCTCAGGAAATGGAAGAGGCTGTGTTTACCGATGACAAGCAGACCCGCGAAAAGAATATAGCAGAGATCACAGCAAAGCTGGAAGAGGCATTTGCCGGCAACGAGGAATGGCTTGCCGTCCTGGGCGAGGCTGTTTACCAGTACCAGAAGAAGACGGTACGCAAGATGATCTTAAAGGACCACAAGCGTCCTGACGGCCGCGCCATCACAGAAATCCGCCACCTGGCCGCAGAAGTGGACCTGCTTCCCAGAGTTCACGGTTCAGGCATGTTTACCCGCGGACAGACACAGATACTCAACGCCTGCACCCTGGCTCCTCTGTCCGAGGCTCAGAAATTAGACGGCCTGGATGAGAATGAGACCAGCAAGCGTTATATGCACCACTACAACTTCCCGTCCTTCTCTGTAGGAGAGACAAAGCCAAGCAGAGGACCCGGCCGCCGCGAGATAGGCCATGGCGCCCTGGCGGAGAGGGCATTGATTCCGGTTCTGCCAAGCGCGGAGGAATTCCCATATGCAATCCGTACCGTATCTGAGACTATGGAATCCAATGGTTCCACCTCTCAGGCAAGCATCTGTGCCTCCACTCTTTCCCTGATGGCTGCCGGCGTTCCTATTAAGGAAATGGTAGCTGGTATTTCCTGCGGTCTTGTGACCGGGGATACGGATGACGATTATCTGGTGCTTACAGACATCCAGGGCCTGGAAGATTTCTTTGGCGATATGGATTTTAAGGTGGGCGGAACTAAGAATGGTATTACTGCCATCCAGATGGATATTAAGATTCACGGACTGACACGGCCTATTATCGAGGAAGCCATTGCCAGGACCAGGGAAGCCAGGATGCATATTCTGGACAATGTAATGAGGCCTGTTATCTCAGAGCCAAGAAAGCATTTAAGCCCATATGCCCCGAAGATCAAGCAGATCACCATTGATCCGCAGAAGATTGGCGATGTGGTAGGAAAGCAGGGCAAGGTTATCAACAAGATCATTGAGGAGACCGGTGTTAAGATTGACATTACGGACGACGGCGCTGTGAATGTATGCGGCACGGACGAGGCTATGATTGATAAGGCCATCCAGATTATTACCGGAATCGTTACAGATATTGAGGCGGGCATGATATTTAACGGCAAGGTGGTGCGTATCATGAACTTCGGCGCATTTGTAGAGCTGGCCCCCAACAAGGATGGTATGATTCACATTTCCAAGCTGTCTGATAAGCGCGTTGGCAAGGTGGAGGATGTTGTGAATATCGGCGATGAGGTTACTGTAAAGGTAACTGAGGTCGATAAGATGGGCAGAATCAACCTGACCATGAGACCAAGCGACTTGGCAGAGAATAAGACTGCTGCCAGGACAGAGGAAAAATAAATTGCCCGGCAGAGGGCAGGATTAAAGAGGAGATAGGTTTATGAGAAACATGAAGAGAAACTTTGCGGTATTGGCCGCAACCGTTATGGCTGTGTGCAGCATTGCACTGACAGGATGCCAGCAGAAGCTGGAGCCGGCAGACCAGGTAGTGGGAGCACTGTATGAGCTGTCTGTTAAGGAAAATGCGACTCCTATGAAGGATTTGCTGGGATTTGCTTCTGAGGAAGATGTAAAGACCACCCTGATGGATGATTCCGCTGAGACAGACCTGGTTTCCATGTTCAAGTCAGAATTTGAGGCTGCAGGCATTGAGTTCTCTGACGAAGAGGTAGAGGAAATGTCCAATGCCCTTCAGGGACTGATTGACAAGCTGGATTACAGCACCGAGATCACAGACCAGAGCAAGGACGAGACCACCGTACTTCTGAAGGTTAAGAGCTATTCCATGACCGATATGCAGAATATCATGGTAGACGTTATGACCGATATGCAGAACAACATCGACGAAGACACAGCAGCTGCTATCATGGCCGGTGATGAGGATGCCCTTCAGAAGCTGATGCAGGATGCTGTAAAGCAGTATATGGCTAAGATTGGCGAGATGGAGCCGGCAGAAGAGATGACTGAGCTGACCATCAAGTGCCAGAGAGTTAAGGTGGATGTAAGCGGCAAGGAAAAGATTGCCTGGATGCCTCAGGACTTAAGCAAGTTCTCTGATGAGGTAAACAACGCAACCTTCAAATAGGTAAGAAGAAAGGGACAGTGCCTGTGAAAACAGGCATTGTCTTTTTTCAACCTTCGGTATATAATGGTTTTTGAGTTATCAGATTGAGAAGAATATAGGAGACTTTAACATGAGCAGAGTAAGGACAAGGTATGCACCCAGCCCCACAGGCAGGATGCATGTGGGAAATTTAAGGACGGCATTGTATGCCTATCTCATAGCAAAGCATGAGGGAGGGGATTTCCTTCTCCGTATTGAAGATACAGACCAGGAACGTTTCGTGGAAGGGGCAGTGGAGATCATATACCAGACCCTGAAGGACACGGGCCTGATTCATGACGAAGGACCCGACAAGGACGGCGGATGCGGTCCCTATGTCCAGAGTGAGCGCCAGGCATCCGGCATTTACCTGGAATACGCAAAAAAGCTGGTGGAAAAAGGCGAGGCTTATTACTGCTTCTGCACACCGGAGCGTCTGGCTTCCCTTAAGACAACTGTAAATGGAGAGGAAATCATGACATATGACAAGCACTGTCTCCATTTATCCAAAGAAGAGGTGGAAGCCAACCTGGCAGCAGGTATGCCCTATGTCATCCGCCAGAACAATCCCGCCACGGGAACCACCACGTTCCAGGACGAGATTTACGGGGATATCACGGTGGACAACTCCGAGCTGGATGATATGGTCCTTATCAAGTCAGACGGATACCCCACCTATAATTTCGCAAATGTGGTGGACGACCACCTGATGGGAATTACCCATGTGGTAAGGGGAAATGAATATCTGTCCTCATCACCCAAGTACAACAGGCTTTATGCCGCCTTCGGGTGGGATGTGCCGGTCTATGTACACTGTCCGCTGATTACAGATGAGAGCCATCATAAACTGAGCAAGAGAAGCGGACATTCCTCCTTTGAGGACCTTTTGGAGCAGGGCTTTATCTCCCAGGCCGTGGTGAACTACGTGGCTCTTTTGGGCTGGTCACCGGAGGACAATCGGGAAATATTCTCCCTGGAGGAGATGGTAAAGGAATTTGATTACCACCGCATGAGCAAATCCCCTGCTGTGTTTGATATGACAAAGCTTAAGTGGATGAACGGCGAATATATGAAGGCCATGGATTTTGATACCTTCTACGGGATGGCTGAGCCATATCTGAAGGCAGCTGTCAGCAGGGATTTGGATCTCAGGAAGATAGCTGCCATGGTCAAGACAAGGATTGAAGTGTTCCCCGACATTGCGGACCATGTGGATTTCTTCGAGGCCCTTCCGGAATATGATACGGCCATGTACACCCATAAGAAGATGAAAACCAACGCAGAGACTTCCCTTAAGGTTTTAACGGATGTGCTGCCTCTTTTGGAAGCACAGGATGATTTTACCAACGATGCCCTTTACGGTGTCCTTTCAAAATATGTGGAGGACACTGGGGTTAAGACCGGCTTTGTGATGTGGCCCATCCGCACCGCTGTTTCAGGCAAGCAGATGACGCCGGCCGGAGCCACGGAAATCATGGAAGTTCTGGGCAAAGAAGAGTCCCTGGCCAGAATCCGCAAAGGGATACAGATGCTTGAGGCATAGGAATCTAGTAAATGGCATTTAACGACGCACAAAAAACGGCAATCCGGCACAGGGAAGGTCCTATGCTGGTTTTGGCAGGACCCGGTTCCGGCAAGACGACAGTCATCACCAACCGGGTCCGTTATCTTACGGAAAAAGCAGGCGTGGATCCCTCCCATATTCTGGTAATCACATTTACCAGGGCAGCGGCCAGGGAGATGAAGGAGCGCTATGAACAGATTGCACAGGCAGGATGCAGCCGGGTTTCCTTCGGAACCTTTCATTCTGTCTTTTTTCTGATTCTCAAACTGGCTTACCGGTATAAGGCCGCGGACATTGTAAGGGAAGAGCAGCGCATTCAGTACATGAAGGAAATGCTGTTAAAATGCGATTTGGAAGTTGAGGATGAAGGGGAGTTCATATCCTCGGTGCTCAGTGAAATCAGCATGGTGAAGGGCGAACTCATGGACATGGACCATTATTATGCAAAAAACTGTTCTGAGGATATGTTCAGACAGCTGTACCGGGGCTATGAAGCACAGCTGAGACGGAACCGGCTGCTGGATTTTGACGACATGCTGGTGATGTGCTATGAGCTGTTTAAGGAAAGAAAAGACATCCTGTCTGCATGGCAGGACAAATACAGGTACATATTAATTGATGAGTTCCAGGATATAAACCGGATTCAGTATGAAATTGTGAAAATGCTGGCTCTTCCCGGAAATAACCTGTTTATTGTCGGGGATGACGACCAGTCCATTTACCGGTTCCGCGGGGCAAAGCCGGAGCTGATGCTGGGCTTTGAGCGGGATTATCCCGATGCAAAAAAGATTCTCCTGGACACCAATTACCGGTGCAGCCGCCAGATTGTGGAGGCTGCGGGGCGGGTTATCTCACACAACAGGACCCGTTTTCCCAAGGAGATCAAGGCGGCAAGAGGGAACGGACATCCGGTCATCATAAAGGCGTGGCAGGAACCCATGGACGAGACTCTGGGAATCGTCACGGAGATACGTGACTATGCCTCCATGGGTATATCCTACAATGACATGGCGGTACTCTACCGTACCAACGTGGGGCCGCGGCTGCTGATTTCCAAGCTTATGGAATACAACATACCTTTTTACATGAGGGATGCGGTGCCAAATCTGTATGAGCACTGGATAGCCGGAAATGTAATTTCCTATATCCGGGCCGCATTAGGGGATCTGAGCCGTTCCAATGTGCTTCAAATCATCAACCGTCCCAAGCGCTACGTCAGCCGGGATGCCCTGGAGGGCCAGCAGGTCAGCTGGGAGTCGGTGAAATCCTTTTACCAGGATAAGAACTGGATGATGGACCGGATTGAGCAGCTGGAATATGATTTGACGATGTTAAGGAATATGGCTCCGGCGGCAGCCGTCAATTATATCCGGAAGGCAGTGGAGTACGATGAGTATATCCGGGAATATGCCCAGTCCAGGAGGATGAAGCCGGAGGAACTCTTTGAGGTACTGGACCAGCTTCAGGAGAGTGCGGCAGGGTTTAAGACGTATGAACACTGGTTTATCCATATGCAGGAATACAAGGAACAGCTTAAGAAACAGGCGGCAGACAGGGATACGCAGCGCCAGGGCGTCAGCCTTATGACCATGCACAGCGCCAAGGGACTGGAATTCAGGGTGGTCTATATCCTGGATGCCAATGAAGGCGTCACGCCCCATCACAAGGCGGTTCTGGATCCGGATGTGGAGGAAGAACGCAGAATGTTCTATGTGGCTATGACAAGGGCAAAGGAGAGGCTCCATATTTACCATGTGAAGGAGCGGTACCGCAAGAAACAGGCAATATCAAGGTTTGCAGAGGAGGCAGAGGGATGAATGAAACGGGGCTGGTCCAAATCTATTGCGGAGATGGAAAGGGAAAGACCACGGCAGCCATAGGCGCGGCTGTGCGGGCCGCCGGACGGGGATACCGGGTATTGGTGGCCAGGCTGCTTAAGACGGATGATTCGGGGGAGGTCAATGGTCTGGTCCATATTCCCGGAATTACGGTGCTGCCCTGCGACCGGAACTTCGGTTTTTCCTGGAACATGACCCAGTCCCAGCGGAAGGCCGCTGCGCTGTATTACGAGCACTGCTTCCTCACTGCCTGGAACATGGCCCTGGGGGCTGGCGGGGAGGAACCATATGACATGCTGGTGTTGGATGAAGCCATTGGAGCCTGCAATCTGGGGTTTGTGGACGAGTCCGGGCTGATAAAGGCCCTTAAAGAAAAACCGGCTTCCCTGGAGGTCATCCTTACAGGGCGCTGTCCCTCAGAGGCCCTGCAGGACCAGGCGGATTATATCACGGAGATGATTATGAGGCGCCATCCCTATGAGAGAGGAATCGGAGCAAGGGAAGGAATCGAATATTAGAGAATATGTTCTTGCATTTTCAGGGTGAGTCTGATAGAGTGTAAGAGAAAAGAAACAAGCCTAAATTTAAGGAAATAAGAGAGGAATCAGGATATGGCAGACGAGAAAGAGCTGAATGAAGAAGAGCAGGAGATGACAGTCACCCTTACTCTGGATGATGATACAGAAGTGGAGTGCGTGGTGCTGACCGTTTTTAACGCGGGAGAGCACGAATACATTGCCCTTCTGCCCATGGAGGGCGCTGACTCAGAGGAAGGCGAGGTTTATCTGTACCGCTACAGCGAGACCGAGGACGGAACTCCTAACCTGGACAACATCGAGGATGACGATGAGTATGAAATCGTGGCTGAAGCATTTGACGAGCTTCTGGATGCCCAGGAATACGATGAGCTGGTTGGTGAGGACGAGGAAGAATAATCTGGATAATGAAGATACAGGTAAATGGCTCCGGGAGAAATCCCGGAGCTTTTCTTATCTGCTCCGGTAAACCGTTTTGGCGGCCTGCTTCTGTGTTCAATTTCCTGCCGTCTGAACGGCTGTTTCTTAGTTGTGAAACTTGTGTGAAATGATGGAAATATTCCTTGATTTTTGTTAAAATAATTTCTATAAAAGAATGAAAAAAAGCCAGATTATATGTAAGGAGGCAGTATCATGGATACACTTAAGATATTAGTAGTGGACGACGAAGCCAGAATGAGAAAGCTGGTAAAGGATTTTCTCACCAATAAAGGGTTTGCGGTCATAGAGGCAGGAGACGGCGAGGAGGCGGTGGACGTGTTCTTTGCGCAAAAGGACATTGCCCTGGTGCTTCTGGATGTAATGATGCCGAAAATGGACGGCTGGGAAGTCCTCAGAACCATCCGCAAGTATTCCCAGGTACCGGTTATCATGCTGACAGCCAGAAGCGAGGAGCGGGACGAGCTCCAGGGCTTTTCCCTGGGAGTGGACGAGTATATATCCAAGCCCTTCAGCCCCAAGATTCTGGTGGCACGGGTGGAGGCCATTCTGAGAAGGACCAACGTGTCCTCCGCAGACAGCGTGAATGTGGGAGGAATCTGCATTGATAAGGCGGCCCATCAGGTCACCATTGACGGACAGGAGATTGACCTGAGCTTTAAGGAGTTTGAGCTTCTCACCTACTTTGTGGAAAATCAGGGAATCGCCCTTTCCAGGGAAAAGATTCTTAATAATGTGTGGAATTATGACTATTTTGGAGATGCCCGCACCATAGACACCCATGTAAAGAAGCTGCGCAGCAAAATGGGGGAAAAAGGCGAATACATCAAGACCATATGGGGCATGGGCTACAAATTTGAGGTGAGCGAAGGATGAAGCATTCCATAAGAGTAAAATTCACCATGATATTCATTGGTCTGATGGCAGCAGTGCTGGTCAGCATGTGGGCGGTGAACAGCTTTTTTCTGGAGAGCTTCTATACCAAACAAAAGCTGCAGCTTTTGGAAAATGCCTATGAAAACCTGAATGCCATTGCTGTGGACAAGGAGTTCCTGGGCGAGAATATCACGGAAGATTTGCAGAGCCTGTACTCAAACGACGGGGAGCAGACAGAAGCCAGCCGTCTCTTGCGGCTCATGAACGACAAATATAATACGACCATCGTGATTCAGGACAGCATTACCGGGGAGCTGATTCCGCTGGCAAAGGACGGAAAATTCCTGGCAGATGCTCTCCACCGCTATATATTAGGAATCATCGACCCCAGGACGGAGACCCTGATATCCCAGGACGACCATCAGGTGCAGAAGATATATGACAGACGGTCACAGGGCTATTACCTCCAGAGCTGGGGTTTTTTTGACGATAACAGAACCATGTTTATCATGTCTATGCCCCTGGCCAGCATTCATGACAGCGTGAGCATATCCAATGAGTTCCTGGCTTATGTGGGACTTGCGGCCCTTGTGCTGGGAAGCGCCCTCATGTACTATGCAACCAAAAAGGTGGTATCGCCCATACGTTCCCTTGCAGCGCTGTCCGCCCGAATGTCGGAGCTGGATTTTGAGGCGCGCTACACAGGGGATTCGGAGGATGAGATTGGAGTTCTGGGCCACAGCATGAATACATTGTCGGAACGGCTTAAGGATACCATTGGAGAGCTTAAGACAGCCAATAACGAGCTTCAAAAGGACATTGAGGAAAAGATAAAAATTGATGAAACCCGCAAGGAGTTTATCGCCAATGTGTCCCATGAGCTTAAGACTCCCATTGCCCTGATACAGGGATATGCAGAGGGGCTGACTGAGGGCATGGCGGAGGATGAGGACAGCCGGAATTACTACTGTGAGGTCATCATGGATGAAGCCGGAAAGATGAATAAGATGGTGAAGCAGCTCCTGACCCTGACAGCCCTGGAATTCGGCAACGACATGCCTGTGATGGAACGGTTTGATATCACAGCCCTGATCCGCGGCATCCTGGCATCAGCCGGCATCCTGCTGCAGCAAAAGGAGGCCCGGGTTGTATTTGAACAGAAGGAGCCTGTATGGGTGTGGGCGGATGAGTTTAAGATAGAGGAGGTCATCACCAACTACCTGAACAATGCCATGAATCACCTGGACGGGGAGCGGCAAATTACTATCAGCATATTCAGGGAAGGGGACCAGGTACGCATCACGGTATTTAACACAGGGCAGCATATACCCGAGGAGGATCTGGATAATCTCTGGACTAAGTTCTATAAGGTGGATAAGGCAAGAACCAGGGAATACGGAGGCAGCGGCATCGGTCTTTCCATTGTCAAGGCAATCATGGAAGCACACAACAAATCCTGCGGTGTTGAAAATGTGGACGGGGGGGTGGAGTTCTGGTTTACAGTGGACAGCGGGGTTTAAAAATGGCTTAAAATACAGTATTTTACAGTTCTTTTTGACAATTTGGAAATGTGCATAAATTTGGACCACCGCCAAAATGGATTTTATAACTATTGACAAAATATGAGCATATGCTACAATTAAAAAGTAACTGTTGTCCCCTTGTAAAAAAAATTTTGGAGGTAAGTATGAGAAAAAAGTTAATAGGCGTTATGCTTGCAGCAGCCATGGTGACAGGGCTTGCTGGCTGTGGCAGTTCTTCAGGCACAGGTACGAGCGCAGCGGCAGCTGATACCCAGGCTACCGAGGCTCAGAAGGAAGAGGCAAAGGATGATGCCAAAAAAGAGGATGAAAAAGAGGATTCTGAGGCATCTGACACAGAAGGAGCCAGTGATTTCCACATTGGTATCGTAACCGGTTCCGTATCCCAGTCCGAGGATGACAGGCGTGGCGCTGAGGCGTTCCAGGCTATGTACGGTGAGGATATGGTTAAGCTGGCTATTTATCCGGATAACTTCACGGAGGAGTTAGAGACCACCATCCAGACCATTGTAAACCTTTCTGATGATCCTAAGATGAAGGCAATCATCATGAACCAGTCTGTTCCCGGCACAACCGAGGCTTTCCGTAAGATCAAAGAAACCCGCCCTGACATTCTCTGTATTGCCGGCGAGGGACATGAGGATCTTCCTGAGATTGGCAGCGCAGCTGACCTGGTCTGCAACAACGACTTCGTTGCCCGTGGTTACCTGATCATCCGTACCGCTCATGAACTGGGCTGTGATACATTTGTACATATTTCCTTCCCGCGTCACATGGCTTATGAGACCATGAGCCGCCGTGTGGCTGTTATGAAGGAAGCCTGCAAGGAATTCGGCATGGAATTCGTACTTGAGACAGCTCCGGATCCAACCTCTGACGTAGGTGTTGCCGGCGCTCAGGCATACATACTTGAGAAGGTTCCGGAGTGGGTTGAGAAGTACGGCGAGAACGCCGCTTACTTCTGTACAAATGACGCCCATACCGAGCCTCTGTTAAAGCAGCTTATGGAGTACGGCGGCTACTTCATCGAAGCAGACCTTCCTTCACCTCTGATGGGATATCCAGGCGCTCTTGGTATCGATCTGACTGCTGAAGCTGGTGATTTTGATAAGATTCTTGCCAAGGTTGAGTCCACTATCGTTGAAAGAGGCGGCGCTGACCACTTCGGCACATGGGCATATTCCTATGGATATACCACTTCTGCCGGCCTTGCACAGCATGCACTGAACGTCCTCAATGGCGAGAGTGAGCTTGACGACATTGATGATATTGCAAAGGCTTACCAGGTATTCTCTCCTAAGGCTGAGTGGAATGGTTCCAATTACACCAATGTGGAAACCGGCGTTAAGTTAGACAATGTGTTCCTGGTATATCAGGATACCTATATCATGGGCGATCCAGGACATTTCATGGGTTCCACTAAGATTGAGGTTCCAGAGAAATACTTCACCATCAAGTAAGACACTTACTAATAAAAATAAGTACGGAGAACAGTGGGGAGGGGTTGCTCTCCCCCCTGTTGTGTTAGGTGGGCATAATATGATGAATAACAACACTCCCTTATTGGAGATGCGCAATATCAAGAAGGATTTTTTTGGCAATCAGGTCTTGACTGATATTAACTTTACACTGAATGCCGGCGAGGTACTGGGTCTTGTCGGTGAAAATGGTGCCGGTAAAAGTACATTGATGAAACTCCTTTTTGGAATGGATGTGATTAGGGAAACCGGCGGATATGGCGGAGACGTCCTGATTAATGGCGAGAAGGTCAGCTTCTCAACACCCTTTGATGCATTGGAGGCCGGAATCGGCATGGTGCATCAGGAATTTTCATTAATACCGGGATTCACGGCAACAGATAATATACTGCTCAACCGTGAACCAAAGAAAAAGAATATAATCTCGGAAATTTTCGGTGACAGATTAGATACCCTTGATTATAAGGAGATGGCCGAACGTTCTGAGCAGGCTATTGATAAGATGGGCGTTAAGATTGACGCCAAAATGGTTATCAGCGATATGCCCGTGGGTCATAAGCAGTTTACTGAGATCGCGAGAGAGCTCAGCAAGGATAATCTGAAACTGCTGATACTGGATGAGCCGACGGCTGTCCTGACGGAAAAAGAGGCAGAGGCACTGCTGGATTCCATCCGCGGCATGGCTGCCAAAGGCATTGCCGTGATTTTTATTACACACCGGCTTCATGAGATTCTGACAGTCTGTGACAAGGTGGTTATCATGCGGGACGGCTACGTTGTAAAGGACGTGCCTGCAAAGGAAACGGATGTTGCGGATATTACAAAGTGGATGGTGGGAAGAAATATCCAGACCACGGCCAGGGCGGATATACGGATTAATCCGGACGCAAAGAATATCATGTCCATCCGCAATCTCTGGGTGGATATGTCAGGTGAGACTGTGCGAAATGTGGACCTTGATATCAAGGAAGGAGAGATTCTTGGTATAGGCGGACTGGCCGGACAGGGCAAGCTGGGCATTCCAAACGGAATCATGGGGCTGTGCGAGGCGGACACGTGGAATTTGACCGCAAGCCCATTCCTCTTAATAACCCAAGGAAATGTCTGGACGCCTCTCTGGCCTTTGTTTCTGAGGACAGAAGGGACGTGGGACTCCTTCTCGATGAAACCCTTGAGTGGAATATTGCGTTTTCAGCCATGCAGATTCATGATAAATTCCTCAAGAAATACCTTGGAGGAATGATTACCTGGAGAGATGAAAAGGCAATCCACGAAGTGACCCAGAAATACATAGATGAGCTAAAGATAAAATGCACCAGCTCCAAGCAAAAGGCAAAGGAGCTTTCCGGTGGAAACCAGCAGAAAGTGTGTCTGGCAAAGGCCTTTGCACTTGAACCTAAATTCCTGTTTGTATCCGAGCCTACGAGAGGTATTGATGTGGGCGCGAAATCATTGGTACTGGATGCTCTTAAGCAGTTCAACAAGGAGCATGGAGTTACCGTTGTCATGATCTCCTCTGAGCTGGAGGAACTGAGGACCACGTGTGACCGTATTGCCATTGTTTCGGGCGGTAAGATTGCTGGAATCCTGCCGGCGACCGAATCTTCAGAAGAATTCGGTATGCTCATGGTCAGCCAGGTTAAATAAGGGGGGAGACAGCATGGGAAAAATACAAGATAATACAATAAATCCTGGGAAGAAGACGAAAATCAGGGAATTGATTGACAACTTCGGTCTGCCGAGGCTGATCATTGCCGGATTTCTTTTGGCGCTCTTTATTCTGGCGCCAATCGTCGGAGCGGATCTTCCCACACAGATAACCAACACGATTAACCGTTTCAGCTGGAATGCCGTCCTGGTACTGGCAATGGTGCCCATGGTGCATTCGGGCTGCGGTCTTAATTTCGGCCTTCCGTTAGGCATTATCTCCGGTCTTCTGGGTGCGACCATGTCCATTCAGTTTGGTTTTACCGGACCTGTCAGCTTTTTCATGGCTATTCTGATAGCTACTCCGTTTGCGCTGATCTTTGGCGGCGGCTACGGCTGGCTGCTCAACAAGATTAAAGGCGGCGAGATGATGATTGCCACTTATGTGGGCTTTTCATCCGTATCCTTTATGTGTATGATGTGGCTTTTACTGCCATACAGCAGTCCCACCATGGTTTGGGGATTGTCAGGCAAAGGCCTTCGTACAACAATCTCACTGGAGGGTTTTTACGATAAGGCATTGGCCAATTTCCTGCAGATTAATATCGGTAAGATTTCCATACCTACAGGCAGCCTCCTGTTCTTTGCCTTTCTTGCCTTCCTTATGTGGGCGTTCCTTCACACCAAGACCGGTACTGCCATGACGGCAGTGGGCTCCAATCCCAATTTTGCCAGGGCATCCGGTATCAACATTGATAAGACGAGAATGCTTTCCGTCATCATGTCTACCTGGCTTGCCGCGGTGGGCATCCTGATGTATGAGCAGGGCTTCGGCTTTATCCAGCTTTACATGGCGCCCTTCTATATGGCGCTTCCGGCAGTGTCTGCAATTCTGATTGGAGGCGCTTCAGTCAATAAGGCATCCATTACCAATGTAATCATAGGTACTTTCCTGTTCCAGGGCATTGTTACCATGACCCCAACGGTAATGAATTCCATGATTCATATGGATATGAGCGAGGTTATCCGTATCGTTGTTTCCAACGGTATGATTCTTTATGCTCTGACCAGGAAGACGGAGGGATCAAAATGAGTAAAAAACAGAAAAATAACGGCAGTAATAGCATTCTCGAACTAGTTCGGAATAACTCTGTGCCGCTGATGTTTATCATTATCTGCGCCGTCTGCATTCCGATATCCGGTTTTTCTCCGGGGTATCTGCTCAATGAGATTGTCACCAGATTGGGCAGGAATGCCTTCCTGATCCTGAGCCTGCTGATTCCCATTATGGCCGGCATGGGACTTAACTTCGGTATGACGCTGGGCGCTATGGCAGGTGAAATCGGCCTTATCTTTGTGGCCGACTGGCAGATATGGGGAATACCCGGCATTATCCTTGCCATGATCATTTCCATACCGATTTCCATTCTGCTGGGCCTTTTCTGCGGTAAGATGCTCAACATGGCCAAAGGCAGGGAGATGGTTACCAGCTATATCATCAGCTTCTTCATGAATGGTCTGTATCAGCTGGTGGTTCTGTACATGATGGGTTCCATTATTCCGATTATCCATTCCTCCATTAAGCTGCCAAGAGGTTATGGTGTCCGCAACACGGTCAGCCTTCTTCATATGAGGCAGTATCTGGACAATCTTCTGGCCATCCATATCGGAGGTGTCAAGATTCCGGTACTGACCCTTATCATCATTGCCCTGCTGTGTTTGTTTATCATATGGTTCCGCAAGACAAAGCTGGGCCAGGACATGCGTGCCGTTGGCCAGGATATGGATGTAGCCGGTGACGCAGGCATCAAGGTGGAGAGGACCCGTATTATTGCTATTATCATGTCAACGGTTTTCGCCGGACTTGGCATGGTTATCTACCTGCAGAACATGGGCAATATTTCCACCTACAGTTCCCATACACAGATTGGTATGTTCTGTATCGCAGCCCTGCTTGTGGGCGGAGCCTCTGTTGACAGGGCATCCATTGGCAACGTATTTCTTGGAGTCATCCTGTTCCACCTGATGTTCATTGTGGCGCCCAAAGCAGGTGCAACCATTACCGGTGATTCCATGATTGGTGAGTATTTCCGTGTATTCATCTCCTATGGTGTTATCACCGTTGCTCTTATCATGTATGAGACGAAAAAACGAAGAGCTAAGGGCAAGGCTGGTCAGATGCTGCAGCTTGCACAGAGTGAGGAGGGGGAGAATTGAGAGCGAAACGTACCATTCTATTCAGAATAGGAGCAATCCTACTCCTGCTCATTATCGCAGGTATTATGATGGTCATTGGCCGCGGACATACGGTGTATATAGATAATAAGTCCATTGATTATAATGGTCAGACCTATACCACACCTTATAAGGTAGTGGTGTATGTGGATGGTGAACAGGTAGCAAAACTCCGGGATAAGGAGAGAGGCATGGCTACCTGTATTGGCCAGACCTTTAAAATGACTCTGGAAATTACGCAGGAAAAAGGCGGAAGCGAAGAGATGGTCGATGTGACCGTTTCCCTGCCGCATCATATGGACGGTATTGCCATCAACCTGCCTGCGTATCTGGCCGGGCTTCCTGAGGAAGCATACCTGTCCGAGTTCCAGGTTGCGCCGGAGGTGGTTGAAGAGGAGAGCGAATCTTCATCCGATGAAATTCCGGTTGACGGAATTCCGGCTGAGGGGATACCTTCAGATATATAATTGAAGCAGGCACAGTCTGTAAGTGCCGAACCACTGCCGATGAAACCATGCAGTTGATTGATACAGCCCGTGCGTATGCATGGGCTGTATTGTGTAAAAAAGTTTGCATAAAAAGGTTTGTAAAAAAAGTTGTAAATTATTGTTGACATTTGTCGAAACATCTGGTAAGATATCTCTTGCGCTGCGGTGAGTACCAAAAGCGTAAGAGAGTAAGAAATAAAAAAGTTAAAAAAGTTGTTGACAAACACAAGTGACTGTGATAAGATATAAAAGTTGCTGCTGAACAGGCCGACAACAAAGAACCTTGATAATTGAAGATTAGACAGTATGTAAAACCCTGAAAATT
>OGIT01000254.1_pt1 | contig 31521 bp, 33 predicted proteins | sample 1571881 | NCBI WGS metagenome assembly OGIT01 (sample SAMEA2582101, study PRJEB24529) | metagenome | biome: Human gut stool | place: China | collected 2011 | reverse complement strand
CCATTTTCTTTCACAACTTTACGTTGTTATTATGTTGTCACCCTCAAGCGACTTATTTAGTATATCACTTGGTTTGACATGTGTCAACAACTTTTTTAAAACTTATTTTGCTTCATTAATTTCAGCTTTTATCAAGTTTTAATTTTGTTGTTTGTCGCTCTCAGCGACGTGTTTTATCTTATCATTTAATATTCATATATATCAATATATATTTTGCAGAATATATAATATATAATTAAATTTCTACATTTTACTCTAATTTTCTCTAATATTCTCATATGGATACGCCAGGATTAGTTATATACTTTTTTCTAATATATATACATTTATTAATGATACATTTCATTATGGATATTCATATAACTAGTATACTTTTGAATAAACATCACACTATTTAACATATTAATTAACTTAATCTGATTATGTACCACAAATCAATTTGCGCATAGTATATATACGCAAAACAAAATAAATTTCCACACTTGCTTAATTTATTGCGGAAATTTATTTTATATTTATTCATTTATTATAGAGCCACTAAATTACCTCTACTATTACTAGCTTTAACTATCTTCTCTATAAAGTAGTTTAAAAACCTTAAATCCTCTGTTAATTCTGGATGAAATGATGTTGCTAACATGTTTTTTTGTTTTACAGCAACTATATTATTATTAACTCTACATATTATTTCTACATTATCTTTCACTTCAACTACCAATGGTGCTCTGATAAATACAAGTTCTATTTCAGCATCACTTACTTCTTCTATAACCTTTTTTGTTCTAAAACTATCTATTTGAGTTCCAAAAGCATTTCTTCTAATTTTTATATCCATTATCCCTAAATGTCTTCTACAGTCATTTTCTATATCCTTTGCAAGAAGTATCATCCCTGCACAAGTCCCCCACACAGGTAATCCTTCTAATATTTTATTTTTTAGTGGCTTCATTAATCCTGCAACATTTAGTAATTTTCCCATAGTGGTACTCTCACCACCTGGAAGTATTATTCCATCTATAACTTCTAAATCACTTTCCTTTTTAACTTCTATTGGTTCATATCCTAAAAGTTTAATTTGATTAATATGCTCTATAAACCCACCTTGTAATGATAAAACACCAATTTTCATTTTACCATCCTCTTTCTGCATACCTTGTTAAAACTTCTTTAGCATTTATACCACTCATAGCCCCACCTAAATCTTCTGACACCTCTGCAAGTTTTTTAGGATCATTATAATAAGTTGTTGCTAAAACAATAGCCCTTGCTCTTTTTTCTGGATTATCAGATTTAAATATACCCGATCCAACAAAAACTCCATCACATCCAAGTTGCATCATTAAAGCTGCATCTGCTGGAGTTGCTATTCCACCTGCTGCAAAATTAACCACAGGAAGTTTTCCATTTTCCCACACATATTTAACTAAATCATATGGTGCTCCATGATTTTTAGCCATTGTCATAAGCTCTTCCTTTGACGCCTTTTGAATATCCTTAATCTGTTCTGTCATTGTTCTCATATGAGTAACAGCATTAACAACATCTCCAGTACCAGCTTCTCCTTTAGTTCTAATCATTGATGCACCTTCACCAATTCTTCTTAAAGCTTCTCCAATGTTTGTGGCACCACATACAAATGGCACTTTAAAACTCTCCTTATCTATATGATACTTATCATCTGCTGGTGTAAGAACTTCACTTTCATCAATAAAATCAATATTTAAAGCTTCTAATATTTGAGCTTCAACAAAATGCCCTATTCTTACCTTAGCCATAACAGGTATTGATACTGCATCTTGAATTTCTTTTATCATTTTAGGATCTGACATTCTTGCAACTCCGCCTTCTTTTCTAATATCAGAAGGAACTCTTTCAAGAGCCATAACTGCACAAGCCCCAGCTCTTTCTGCAATTATTGCCTCTTCCTTATTTGTTACATCCATTATTACCCCGCCCTTTAACATTTGAGCAAGATTTTTATTTACTAATTCTCTTTCCATTAATATAGCCCCCTTTTGTTTTAATACAAATATATTAATATATATATCCATACATTTCAAATGTATCCATACAATTGAAATGTATACATATAATATCCATTATCTAATTAAATCTTATGAGCTCCAATATTAAATTTAGATTTTAAAAAGTTGCACTTTAATTTAAATAAAAATAATAAAACGGCCCACATTAAGCATGAACCGTTTTATTGTTCTATTTGTATATATTCTACCTAATAAAATATATTATTATCGACTATAAATTTTCCCCTCTTGTTTCAATAACTTTTTTATACCAGTGGAAAGATAGTTTTTTCTTTCTATCATAATTATTTTTATGATCTACATATATAAACCCATATTGCTTCTTATATCCATTTAACCAGCTTAATAAATCTATAACTGACCAAGCATAATATCCCTTTAAATTTATTCCTTCACTTATAGCTGCTTTCACTACTTTTAAATGTTCCTCTATAAACTTAATTCTAGGAATATCTACAATTTCATCCTCTATTATAGGATCTTCATCTCCTAATCCATTTTCAGTAATATATAACTTTACATCACCGTATCTAGCTTTAAGCATTCTCAACCCATCTAAAAATCCTTGTGGAGAGATTTCCCAACCCCATTTTGTATAAACCTTATCTTCCATCATAACAGTCTTATAAAAACCATCAAAAGAAGGATTCCCTGGTGCTCCAGTAGAATTTTCTCTAGAAGCAACTAATTGCTGACCATCTGTATTTTTCATTATTCTTTGAGGCTGATAGTAATTCAAACCTATAAAATCATTTTTATCAGCAGTATTCTTCAATAATTCTAATTCTTCATTAGTCCAATCAGGCACTAAGTTCTTTTCTTTTAATAATTCTACTACATATTCTGGATATTCACCCTTTAATATAGGATCATAATACCAATATGTATCATAATAATTTGCATGTTCAGTTGCTGCAATATTTTCTTCTTTATTATCAAAACTATATGCCGGATTAAAAACATGTGTTATTCCAATTTCTCCATACTGTTTTAGATTCTTATATATCTCTACACATTTTGCATGTGCTACAAATACATTGTGAGTAGCTTGAAAATACTTCTTTTGATCATTTACCAAACCAGGTGGATGTGCTCCAGTAATATATCCCGATTTACAAAACACTATCGCTTCATTGAATGTTATCCAATGCTTAACTCTATCACCAAAAGCCTTAAAACAGGCTTCTGCATATTTAACAAATCCATTGATAGTCCTTTTATTAGTCCAGCCACCTTGTTCTTCTAACACTTGTGGCATGTCCCAATGATATAATGTTACAAAAGGTACTATGCCATATTTTAAACATTCATTAATTAAGTTGTTATAAAACTCAAGTCCCTTTTTATTTATCTCTCCATCTCCATCTGGTATTATCCTAGGCCATGATACTGAAAATCTATATGATTCTAATCCCATTTCAGCCATTAACTTAATATCTTCTTTATATCGATTGTAATGATCAACCGCTACATCTCCATTTGTTCCTTCAAATGTCTTGCCTGGTATTTTTGAAAATACATCCCAGTTGCTAATCCCCTTTCCGTCTTTATCCCATGCACCTTCTACTTGATACGCTGCAGATGCTGCTCCAAAGAGGAAATCGTTTGCAAATTTCATATGTAATCCCCCTTACCTTTTCTTTTGAATGTTATTTTATTAATATCTACATCTAAACATAGATTTATTTCTTTTAAATTTATTGGTATGAATATAGTATATACTAATAAATCCATGTTGTAAATGTTTTCTTAAATTTTAAATTATACTTTGTAAAACAGTTGGACTAAGGAGTTTTATCTTTCTATAATTATATCTTTCTATTGATACGTCAAAAATAACTCCTGTACTTAAAAATACAGTATTCTCAAGTTGTAATGTTGGTTCTCCTTTTTCAACTTCTAAAAGTTCGCACTCCTCATCAGTTAATACATCACAACTTATAATCTTATCTGCAAAACCTATATTTAATTTCAGATCATTTGTAATATAATTAAATATAGAAGAACGGCAAATTTCTTCATTTAGATATGGAATTATTTCTTTGTTATAAAAAGATTCCTCTACCTCAATAGGTTCTCCATTTACATATCTTACTCTCTTAATATGATAAATTTTTGTATTTAGAGCACATTTAAATTTTTCTGCTAATTTTTCATCTGCATCAATAATTGAAAATTCAATAATCTTGCTTTCTATGCGCTTATCATCAAACTCTTTTGTAAGTCCATTCATTTCTTGAAGAGAAACGCACTTCCCCTTTTGCGAATCCCTTAAAAATATTCCACTACCTTGAACTTGATATACATATCCATGATTAACCAAAATTTCAATAGCCTTTCTTATTGTGTTTCTACTAACACTGAATATATTCATAAGTTCATCTTCCGTAGGGAGTTTTTTATCTTTATCGTATACTCCATCTTTTATATTATTCATTAATTTGTTAATAACTATTTCGTATTTAGTTGTCACTTTACCCCTCCTATTCTTTTAATCAATAATAATTATATTTTAATACATTATTTATTTAATACAATATTTATTGTATTAAATATACCCAATTAATTCTATATTTTTATATTTAATAAGGCCACTTCTTACTAAAATCATCTTTTTGTACGAAGTAGCCTTATTTTAACTTATTAAATTCTATTGATTTTGAGCTGCTTGTTCATTCTTATAGTTCATACTATCAACTTTCTTAAAGAATGGGAAGTATATTGCAGTTGATATTGCTATTACAACTACTTGGAATAAAGCAGTTCTCCATCCACCTGTTAAGAATCCACTTATTATTGGTGGTGTAGTCCAAGGTACTACAACCCCTGTATATAATGGAATTAATCCTGTTGCTATTGCAAAATATTGAAGTACACCAATTGTTACTGGAGTTAATATAAATGGTATAGCCATAAATGGATTCATTACTATTGGAGTACCAAAGATGACTGGTTCATTAATATTAAAGCATGCTGGAACTACAGCTAATTTTCCTAATTGCTTAGATTGAGCTGATTTAGCTAAGAATAACATACATATAACAAGACCAATAGTTGCACCTGAACCTGAAAGATTAACTACACAATCTTTAAATTGTTGAGTTACTATACGTCCACCATTTTCTATTGTTAAAGCCATTCCTGAATCTAAGATGTTTTGGTTTGCTGTTGCATTTGAAATTAAGATACCATCCATTACTCCACCTATGATAGTAGAACCATGAACTCCAAACCACCATAAGAAAGGAATTAAGAAACACATTACAATAACTCCACCTAGTGAATCAGATAACCCTTGAAGAGGTGTTTGTATAACTTTATATATCCATTCGATAAATGTTGTATTCATTCCATATTTAAATATAGTGTACACTACTGTAGCACCAACAATCATTACTGCCCCTGGAATTAAAGCTGAGAAAGAGTTAGCAACTCCTTGTGGAACTCCAGCTGGCATCTTTATTCTTATATCTTTCTTCATAAACCAAGAATATATTGCCCCTACTAATAAACCTATAATAATAGCAGTAACCATTCCTTCTCCACCAGTCCAAGCCTTTGGAATAACATTCTCTGCTATTTCACCTGATTCAAGTGTTACATAAGAATTAGTTGTTAAAAGAAATATTACAAGTGATATAATTCCTGCTGATAAAGGTTCATACCCTTCATTTTTAGCATATGTATATGCAATACCTATTGCCGCTACTAAAGCAATTATCTTAAACGATGCGCCATATGCTTGCATTAATGGCTCTGTCCAATTCGCTCCTAATGTACTAGCCATCCAATCATTGAATGGTTGATATGGTATTTGAGCTAGTAATAAAAACACTGAACCAATTAGTGTTAATGGTAAAATAAATAGAATCCCATCTTTTAATGCAATAACTGGTTTTAAGTTTACAAATTTCATTACTTGCGGTATAAGCTTTTGACTTAATGTATTGCCGATTGACATAATAATTCCCCCTATAATATAAGTTAACTTTTGTTGAAAGATTTGATATAATATAGGTAATAATAATTTACGAGATTATTATTACTGAAAAATTCCATGCAATTTTCAAAGCAAATTCATAATGTAATTGCATGGAATCTTTATTAAACGTTTTCTTAAAATATACTATTAACTATTTTGCTAAATTCAAAGCAAAATCTAAAACTTTTTCTCCATTCATCATTCCATAATCAACCATTGGTATAACATCAACTGGAACCCCTTTTGCTCCACACACTTCTTTTGCATTAGCTAATCTGTATCCTACTTGTGGTCCAAGTAATGCAACATTTACACCATCTAAATGTTTATCCATTTGTCCTTCTGGAAACGCTGCAATATCTGCTTCTATTCCTCTCTTTGTTGCACTTTCTTTCATTTTATTTACTAATAAGCTTGTTGACATCCCTGCTGCACAAAATAATCTAATAGTTACCATAATAAATTCCTCCTAAATACTCTTATATTTTTGTTATCGTTTACTTTATCTTTATAAATTTACGTATTATTTATTAATTAATGTATTTACAATTTTTCTTAAGTCTATAATTTGTGTAATTAAATTCTTTTCAGTAATTGCTGTCATTAAATGGTCTTGAGCGTGTACAAATAGTACTGAAAAATCTACACTCTCACCAGCTGCTTCTTTTTGAAGGAAAGTAGTCTGTCCATCATGTGCTTTTGCCATTGCATCTTCTGCTAACTGCATTTCTTTATCAGCTTCTTCATAATTTCCGTCATTTACATGATTTAAAGCTGCATATGCATGATTTTTACAATCCCCAGCATTAATTATAATATTCATTATCGCCATTTCTAATTCTTGCATGTTTCTTCCCCTTTTCATATTTTCTATATTTCATATTTAATAATTCTAATTCGTTGGTATGAATTTATTATATACCAATATTTCCTCTTTGTAAATGTTTTCTTATAACTTTTTCTATATTTTTTTAGTCGTTTTTTTGATTTATTTATCTAATCCTAGTGTCTATCAAGTTTAAAAGATATTATCTTCCAAATATATAAATATAAAAAATAATACCCATGTTATAATTTAAAAAATTATAACATGGGTATGCCTATATACAAACACTTATATATCTTTTAAACTTACCTTTTGCTACGTGTCCAGTATCAATGATGTTAAAACCAGATTTCTTTATTACTTCACTCATGTCTTCAAATGTTACTATTATTAATCTATTTGTTATTCTACGTGCTGAATTTATTATAGCAACTTGCTCTTCTTTAGTAATTGGTGTAAAAAGACCGTATGGCATATCTATTATAGCAACATCAAATTTGTCCTTTATAGTTGTCATATCGCCATTTATAATTACATTATCATATCCAAAAAACTCAAGGTTTTTTTGTGCATTTTCAGCTATATTATCGTTGATTTCCCATCCACAAGCATTAATTCCCATAGACAAAGCCTCTATTATAACAGTTCCTATCCCACAACATGGATCTATAAATTTTTGATTTATATTATTTCCTACTGATATGTTAACTAAAGCTCTAGCTACTCTTAAGCTTAGAGAATTAGAATATGAATAAGGTTTTTTATCATGTATATGCCACTTAAAATCATTTCTATAATATTCTCCAAATATCCATTTATCGCCAACCTTACTTAACCCAAAAATGATTTCTGGATTATGGATATCTGCCTCACCTTTTATTATATATCCTATTTCTTTTATGCTATTTATTCTCTCTTTATAACCAACCGTATTATCTTCGCTTTTCATAAAACATACTTTGAAATTCTCATAAGCAAGATTATCAGATTTAATATTCAATAATATTTCTTCTATTGAATTTTCCTCATATTTTATTTTTATAACTTCCTTTATAAAAGGACTCCTGGAAGGATTAATATATTTATTTGCAAAGAATTGTTTTTTAAATGGTTTCATATTGAAAAACGAATCCATCTCCATCATGCACAACTCCTCTTCAAACTCCCTATTATAATTTATTATGTAAAAGTATTTTCCAAATTCTTTTTCTTCTTTAACGTCACCACTATTCAAACTTCATACCTCTTTTTTACTTATATTAATCCTATTATACCAAAACTTAATTTTTTTACTCAGTTAATATCCACTCACTATCTATAATCAAAAGTATTTAAACAATACTTACTTTAATTACTTCGAGTAAAAAATTATACTCCTTTTATATGAGACAATATAATCTGATATAAAAGGAGTATAGAAAAAGTTATTTATTTTCTTCAATAATCTTTTTTAATTTATTTTGAACTAACCAAAGCTTTTTTTGCTTTCTATTGTATGCAACTAATTTATTCTTATTAGATTTGCTTTCATCCATTATTCTTATATATTCTGAATCTGCAATTTTCAATGCATCTTCTATTACTAAAAGTTCTTCCTTAGTAAACATATATATCTCCTCCATTTACTAAATCTTAAATTCCAATATATTATATCACATATTTACAAACAGTTAATACATTCTATTTCTTACTATAAGCCTATATATGTATTTATTATTATGTTGTTTCTCTAATATTTGATTATATTTTAAATGAAGATAATATGTACTTATAAATTTTATTTAAAAATATAAGTCTAATAATTCTTTTATAGACTATTGAAATATTCCATTATGAAGCCATATATGATTTAATTCATCACCAGCACAATTTAAATTATTTCTTTCTCTAACAAATTTACCTGGGATTCCAGCAACTAATGAATTTACTTCTACATTTTTATCTATTATTGCTCCAGCAGCTACTATAGCTTGCTTTTCTATTTTTACACCTGGAAGAATCGTTGCTCTACAGCATATCTTTGCATAATCTTCTATTATAACTGGACTATATGTTCTTTCTTCATGATTATCCTCTGAATGAGAATGAGTAAATATCATTACTCCTTCTGTTAATGCTACAGAATCACCTAATTTAACTCCACCTTTTGAATCTATGTACACATCTCTATTTAAGAATACGTTATCTCCTACTTCAATATTATCTGGAACATTAAATCTTACATTTTCTTCTGCAATAAAATTTTCACCACATGATTTAAATAGTTTTTTTGCTAAAATTCTTCTATATAAAATTGAAAAATTAGCAACTAAACACATTGGAGATTTATCTAATACATCCCATAAAAAATGTAGGTATCTTTTTTCATCAGATACTCCTATTTCATTGTTTTTAGGAAGATAATCTCCATAAAGCTTCATTTCATCTAATAATTTAATAGGAAATGAAATCTCCAATAAATTTAATATTGATGCTACACCATCTTTAGTCAGACCCGTATCTATTATATCTGTTATCTGACTTAATAATTTTTCTAATTCACTCATCCCCAATAGCTATAGTTACACTTGGTAACTATATACCTCCTTTTCTTTTCTAAGTTTTAATACAGTTATTATTACTGCATTAAATAATATTTCCAAACTATTATATTATTGCACTTTAAATTATAAATTTCAACAATAATCTATATTTTTCCATATGATTATAATCATTTTCTCAATATGTTTTATTTCTAAATGCAAAAGAACCATCATTTATTTTTAACATTCTAGATGATTCTTCTTCATGATTATTTAGAATTATATGTGTTGTTTAAAAGAAGCTTGTAACTCTTCCTTTTCTAATATAATTAACCGCTCTCATTTTAAATCTTTCTAATTCTTTTGAATTATAAAAATTAAGTAAATCTATAGATAAAAATAAACCATCTACTATAGAATATTTAACATCCTTTAAAAATAATCCTTCTTCTTCTTCCTTTTCACAAATATCAGTATCATTCATAAGTTTTTCAAATTTCATTTTTCCATCTACAAGTTTATTTACAATTTCATCTTCTTTAAAATTAGTAAAATCCTTATTTAGAAGTTCATTAACAAAATCTACGTACTGCTTATTTACTTTAATATACTCTTCAAATATATTAGATAACATTATAGTTCCTCCCTTAATTATAATTTATATATAAAAAGCTGGAAGTTATCCAGCCTTGATTTATGTAATATTATATTTTTTTAACAAATTCAGATTTTAAGCTCATTGCTCCAAATCCATCAATCTTACAATCAATATTATGATCACCATCTACTAAACGTATATTTTTAACTTTTGTACCCTTTTTTAATGCAGAAGAAGCACCTTTAACTTTAAGATCTTTTATTATTGTTACAGAGTCTCCATCTTTTAAAACATTTCCATTTGAATCTTTTACAATTAATTCATCACTATTTTCATTTTCACTTCCTGGAGCCCATTCATGAGCACATTCTGGGCAAACTAAAAAACTTCCATCTTCATAAGTATATTCTGAATTACATTTTGGGCAACTTGGTAATTTATCCATAATTTCATTTCCTCCATTCGTTTATATCTATAAGTTTTACATTATATATTCTGTACACTATATAGTATCATAATCATAAAATATTAACAAATATCATGAATAATAGTCCCTTAACAAACCTAAAATACTTCTATTTCAAACAAATATGCTAATAAATAAAAAGTGCTGAAAAATCAGCACTTTTTATTTATTATATGTATCTTTTGTGTTTATGATTATATAAACAATTTGACTATTAAAATAATTACCCCTGAGAATACAGCTGTTATTGGAATTGTTAAAACCCAAGCCCAAACTATTTGTTTTGCTACTCCCCATTTTACATTCTTAATTCTTTTAGATGCACCAACACCCATTATGCTTGTTGTTATTATATGAGTTGTACTTACTGGTGCATGAAATAATGTTGCACACAATATTACAAATGCTGCTCCAGTCTGGGCTGCAAAACCATTAACAGGAGTCAATTTTGCCATTCCACTACCCATAGTTTTAATTATTTTTTTACCACCTATAGAAGTTCCAAGAGCCATCGATAAAGCACAAAGGAAAATTACCCATACAGGTACTTCAAAGCTACTTATTAATCCGCCACTCAATAGTGCCATCGTTATTATTCCCATAGACTTTTGAGCATCATTTCCTCCATGATTAAGCGCCATAAATGCGCCAGCTAATACCTGTAACTTCAAAAACAGCTTGTTTACAACCGATCTCTTATGTGATTTTAAAATACAATTTAGTATTAACATTAATATATATCCAACTATAAATCCTATTAATGGAGAGAGAATTAACCACAAAATTACACTATGAAAAAGATTGTACCAATTAACAACATCAAAAGTCATAGTATATGCTATTCCACCTCCAATAAGCGCTCCTATTAACGCATGAGATGAACTACTTGGTATTCCAAAATACCATGTTAATAGGTTCCAAATTATAGATGAAATTAATACACACATAATTACCCATTGTGGTATTGATGTATGACTAACTATATTGTCCCCTACAGTTTTAGCAACTGCTGTTCCCATGAAAGCACCAATAAAATTACATATACAGCATATTATTATAGCTTGTTTAGGAGTTAATGCCTTTGTTGTTATTGATGTAGCAACAGCTGTAGCTGTATCATGAAATCCATTTATAAAATCAAATGCTAATGCAAGAAATACTATTAATATTGTTATTATTAATGAACTATGCATTTTTAATTACAACTCTTTCTACTATATTTGCTACCTGTTCACATTTATCTACTACATTTTCTAATATCTGATATATTTCCTTCCACTTCATGATTTCTATAGGATTTTCTTCGCACTTAAATAATTTTTGAACAGTCTTTCTAAATATTTCATCAGCTTTACTTTCCATTTTACTTATGCTAATTATTTTTTCATTTATATTTTTTGATCTACACCCATGTATTTTTAATTCATTCATTAATGCCATAAGCTCTTGTGTAACTTGTACTAAGATATCACATACACATTCCAATTCATCTGTGCTTTCTCTTATATCAAACATTATAAATCTGTGAACAAGGGAATTTATTAAATCTAAAATATTATCCATTTCTTTTACAATTTCATATACATCTTCTCTGTCTATAGGTGTTATAAATGCATCGTCTAGTTCCTTAATTAAAGTACGAACTAAGTCATCGCCCATATTTTCTAACTCTGCGATCTTTTTCATCCATTCCTCTGTAACGTCTAGACATTTCAAATCATTTTTTAATTCTACAGCTGCTTCATTAACAATTTCAGCTGATTTTAATAACATGTTGAAAAACTTATCTTCTTTCCTATTATTAAACATTAATTCATCTCCTATACTATTCTAAAAAATATTAGATATTATTCCCCAAATAATTATATTACTTTTGTTAATATTTTTTAAACTATTTTTAACAAAAGTTTATAAATTTAACATGGATTTAATAATAGCTGTAATGAAATGGCAATATCATTTACCTCTTTTATATATGAAAAATGGAAAACTTACTTATTTCATTTGATAAAAAGTTCAACTTAAAAAGGATAAAATTTGATTTTTTAACTTTTAAATTACTATATTTTGATAAATATCTTTCGAAAAAAGCAAAAAAAATAGCAGCTCCAAGTTAAATTGGAAAACTACTAATTTTTAAGTACTATTCTAATTATAATATTTTTATTAGAAACAAAACTTATTGTCTCTTACCTTATTATATCAATTATTCATTATGAGTTAGTTTAAGAATTATTTCTTCATATTGAGGATATTTTTCTAACAAGAAGCTTCTTTTAAATAACTCAAAGTCTCTAAATTCAAATCCTGGTGAGACCATACAACCAACTAATGCATAACCTTCATTATTCATAGCAGAACCAAATATATAATCTTTTGGAACTAATACTTGAGGTTTTTCACCATTTTCAATATTAAGACCAAGCTGTTCTGTTATAAATTTTCCTTCAGGGCTAATCATGTAAATAGTTAATGGTGAGCCTGAATGATAATACCACATTTCATCAGATTTTAACCTATGAAAATTAGAAACCTCACCATCTCTAAGCAAGAAATATATACTAGTCCAAAGTATTCTTGCCCCCTCAAAGTTAACTCTTAATTCTTTTGATGTTATATTCTCTTCTGATGAATAAATTTCTTTATAAAATCCACCTTCTGGATGTGCTATCATATTTAAGTTTTTTACAAAATAATCTGCTGTATACATATGGATACTCCCTTCAAATTGCTTTAATTTGTTGTTTTTACTTATAGAAAAAATCTAGTGATACTAGTTGCATAAACAACTAGCATTGTATATATTCACCTATTCTCATTTATTTATGATACGGTTCTCCGTATCTCAAGTAAATGAGATTTTAAAATTATGACAACTATAAGTTGCTAAATTCATCTAGCATTGAAATAACACTATCAAATTTATTAAAATCATCATTTATCCTTTTTTCAGTGCATAAATATTTACAAAGCCCTATCTTATCTAATGAAGTAATTACACTTTTTGCTCCATAATCATCTGTTTTAGTTATCTCTTTGTAAAACTTTTCTTCAAATACACTATTAGGTAATAAATTCTCAATTCCTTTCTTGCAAGTATCATTATCTTCATTTTTTTCTATCTTTCGTATATAAATGTTATTTTCATTTGTATTTTTCTTATTAGTATCACAATCATATAAAAGCATTAATTTTGTTTTCAATATTAACGGATTAGCTTTAAATACATTGTAAGTATTATTTAATCCTGTATCTCCAGAATTTAAAGTTCCTTTCCCATTTGAAGTATAAGTTCCAACCCATTCTATATCAATTTTATTTATTAAATCCTCCCTACCTAACATCTCCAATGCTGTTTTTATATAAATAGGGTCCGTTTCTCCCTCTGTTAATACCAATGGTTTATTATTGATTTTAAGTCTATTATTTATAGATTCTTCGAATATTTTAGTTTTAGTGTAGTATTCATATGATTTCATAAATTCATTGAATCTCTCAACATTAATAATATTACCACTAGGCATTTCTATAATATTATAATTTCCCTCTCCGAACTCCTTTTCCATACCTAATAAAAATATAGGTGAGTGTGCAGATATGATAAATTGAACCTTAGGAAACATTTTTATTAATTTGGGTAATACTTCATATAGTAATTTACTATGTAAATGAGCATCTATTTCATCTATAATAACAATGCCTTTAATCTGATTAAGGTTGTGGGTATTGTTTATATCAATGGTATCTGCATATCTTAATATTGTTACAAACATATTAAACAGCATAGCTTGTCCTGTTGATAAATGATTTAAACTAGGAATTAATATACCATTCCTATTATTAATACTTATACGTGAAAATCCTTGATTTCTATAATTTATAGATAAATATATACTGTCATCTTCTAAAATTACTTTCAAAATATCTTCTATATTCTTTCTTCCCCTTTTTAATATTAATTTGTCATCTACCCTATTATCTTTTAATACATATCCTGTATTATCTATATCTATATCTACTAATGAATCTAAAAACACATCAAGTATCCATTTATTATTTAATTCCGAAGAAGTTGTAATTATTATATCATTATAAAGGTTACCAGATATCTTTCCAGTATAAAACTCTTCTTGTTCTTTTATACTATCAATATTTAGCCAATGTGGCTTTTCATTTCTATTAACCGGTAAATAACATAAAACATTATTTTGGAATATATTTTCTACGTTTTTAGGGTCATTAATCCCAAATATTGATTTATAATTATTATGTAACTCAATATTATTTATTAAATTATATTCTGAAGTAATATTATTAAGTTTTACTTCATCTATATTTCCTGTCTTTTCTATATATTGAATTTTACTTTGATTATCTATAAATTCAACTAAAGATAATCCATACTTACTTGCTGGTCTTTGATTTGTTGCACCAGTTAATCTAAAATATGCACCTTCTTTATTTACAATATTTCTATAGTACATTTTTGCTAATTCTATTAACGAATCTGCAATATATGATTGAAATATGCTTTTTCCAGTTCCATTTTCTCCTACAATAATAGTGGCTTTAGGATTATCGTTATTAAAAGCCATCTCTATGTTCAATTGCTCTATTGATCCTATATTCTCTATACATACTTTTTTTAAATACATATAACCCCTCCTAATTTTTTGAATATTATCTTTATTATAGTATAATAAAATTTCATTACTTATTATATGGTATTTTCACTTGTAAAAATAGCCTTAGGCTAGTTATATCAATCCCTAAGGCTAAAACCTCATTTACTTATGATATGGTTCTTCGTATCACTACTAAGTGAGGTTTTACCATTTTATTCTTATTATTGATATTGAAGTTAAAAATAATAAATAATTTTTCAAGTATCTATATCCACCATGAATCAGAATTTTATAATCTCTTCGTAAAACAAATAATACGATTTACTTCTTGAAAGCCCATATTTAAATGAAATTTCAGACTAGTATTATTAATTAATTCACAATCACTTGCAAACTCTGTACATCCCTTTTTCAGCGCCCATTTCTCACATTTCTTAAGAAGTTCTTTAGCATACCCCTTATTCCTATATTCGTCCTTAACATAAATGCCCTCTAAGTACCCAACTGGACTACTATCTGTTCCCTCTACATAATCATAGCGTAATTGACACTGTGCAAATCCTATTGCTTTATCTTTTATGTACATTATAAATACAACAGAATTCTCACAATCAATTATTGTACTAAATTCCTGTTCTAATTCCTCTAAAGTATGATTACTCCACATAGCATTAGCCATTTTAGCTACTACAATTAGATCATTAAAACTAGCTTTATATATCATAACAGCCCCCTTAAATAAATTCTTGTTACATTGCAGGTATTAATACAAATATAAGAAATATGCTAAAACTTCTTAATAATATACAAATTCCTAATGTAATAAAAATAACTTTTTTATTCTTTTTTAAAACTCCAAATATTAGTCCCAAAATCACTATTAATATAATAGCCAACAGAGGCATTATTAAACTCATTTATATCAACCCATTTTAAATTTAATATTTACCTATTATAACATATTTAACAAAATTAACATTACTTATGATATGCTATTTCTAGAATAAAAAATAGCGTTAACCCAGTTATATCAATAGCTAATGCTATAAACCTCACTTACTTATGATACGGTTCTCCGTTACACCTCCAAAGGAGCACGTTTTACTTTAATTGTTCTAAAGCCTTACATTTTTTAAGCTCTTTCATAAGTTCTTTCTCTATTTCTTTATCTAAATATCTCCTTGGAATTATATGAGCTACAAATCCACTTATATATATAAGGATCATATCTTCGTAAACTTTTACATCTTTTATACTTTCTAACGATACTGTTTCTGATATAGAATCCCCTTTTACTACTATTGTCCCATCAATAATTTCTAAAGTCTTACTTCCAAATATTGATGAATTATCTCCTTAACTTATGAGTTTATCAGTTTCTTTAGCTACTAATTTTTTGTATTGCTTAGGATATGTTAAAATCCAAATGACTAAAAAAACTATCGCTACTATAATCCAATATATATTCGGTTGATTAAATATCCCCGTTCCTGTAAAGTAGATTGGTATAGAAAGTACTATGGGTACAGCATATCTAAGTATGTTAAATGTACTTTTCTGTGATTTCGAGTTTTCTAAATGATGTAAATTGAAGCTTATATAGTCATCTTTTGTTATTTTAAAGTCGATTTTCATTTGTGCGTCCCCTTATTATTAAAAACTTTATTTACATTATATTACAAATTTCAAGCACTTACAATTAAGCATAGTAACATGAAAAAAGGAAGGGTCTTCATCTTCTTCAGACGACCCTTCCTTTACTTTTAGGCTTTGAATGTCTTATATTTAAATCCTACATATAAAAATTTAACTTATCTATTTAAATTTAATCTCTAATTGCGTTTAGTTTATGAAGCAAATACTCTTTTTTATTCAATGGATCATACGTTGTTTTTTTGCGTGCTTTTGAAAATTCAGCTGAAGCTTCCTTATACCCATAAAATTTTGTCACAAACATTCCTCTACCTTCTGTATATGAAGCTATTTTCATTTTATATTCTTTTGAATTTTCTACTGGAATTAATCCCTTTATTGAGAATTCATCCCCTATAACAATAGGATTATCAAAGGTTGCCCTCATAGTTTCTAAATCCCATACCGCTTTGCTTAAAGCATTTTGAGGAATCTTTAACTCAAACTCATGTAATGGCTCTAATAAAACAGTTTGTGCTTTATATAATGCTTCCATGAATACCATAGGTGTCACATTTCTAAAATCTGCTGGAGTGCTGGCTGGACTAAAAAATTCACCACAGCTAAGAGTGACTTTTACATCTGTAACCTCCCATCCAAATAATCCTTGTTTACTTGTCTTAATAACTGCTTCTTCAATTGCATTTTGAAAAGATTTTGGCAATGACCCTACTGAAACATTAGAAATATACCTAAGACCTTCGCCTCTCCCTGCTGGTTCTATTTCTAAGCCTACTGTCGCCCAAAATGGATTTAAGTCTTCCTGCATATGCATTATTGACGCTCCAAAACCTTTAGGTGTTTCCTTATAGATAGTCTCAATATTCGAAAACTCTACTTTTATTCCATATAAATCATCTAACATGGAACTTAGTATTTCCATTTGAACTTCACCGAATAAGTTGACATAAATTTCTTTATCTATGTCATTCATCTCTAATTCTAGTAGTGGATCTTCCTCTGCAAGTAATGTTAATGCTTTAAATAGCTCTGGATTTTTTTCTTTATCAATTGCAGAAATTGTTGTTTTTAATGCTGGTTTAGCTATAGATATATTTTTAATTTTATCATTTGAAATTCCAATAACATCTCCCACTTGGAAACTTGTAAGTCCATATAAAATACCTATATCCCCTGCTTCTATCCTCTGTGCTTCAACAACTCCCCCATTTTCTAACCTATTAATTTTCTTTACTTTTTCTGCTATCTCCTTATTAGGTACTTGAATTTTATCTCTTACAGATATTTTTCCTCCAAATAATCTTACATAAACCTTCTTTTCATTTTTACTTGTTCTTTCGATTTTAAATACTACTCCAGATAAATCACTTTCACAATCATCACCTGCAAATGGAAAATAACTACAAATTCCATCTAATAAGTCTTCAACTCCAAGTCCAATTGCTGCCGCACCACAAAATACTGGATATAGACTTCCTTCACTTGCATATAATGAAAGCTTTTCTTGTATTTCTTCTTTATCAGGTTCTATTCCACCAATATATCTTTCTAAAAATGCTTCGTCTAAGTCTGATAAAACATCAATAGCATCATCATTTATCATGCATGTATCAAATAGTTTTTTTATATAAACAGCTTTGCTTCCTACATCATATACTTCTTGTAATCTAACTACTTTATTGGACATATTCTTCTTTATATCTTCAAATACTTTATTGAAATTTGCCCCAATTCTATCTAGCTTATTTACAAAAATTATTGTTGGAATGTTTAACTCCTTTAATGTCTCAAATAATATTCTTGTTTGTGACTGAATACCCTCTACTCCTGATATAACTAGTATCGCTCCATCTAAAACACTTAATGAACGTTCAACTTCCGAAATAAAATCCACATGTCCTGGAGTATCAACAATATTAACCTTGACATTATTCCAATTAAAAGATATGGTTGATGATTTAATGGTAATCCCTCTCTTACGCTCAAGCTCCATAGAATCCGTCTGTGTATTGCCTAAATCAACTCTTCCAACTGATTTTATAGCTCCACTATAATATAATAAGTTTTCTGTTATAGTTGTTTTTCCTGCATCCACGTGTGCTACGATTCCTATATTAATTATTTTCTTCATAATCAATACCTCCAACTCTATCAACCACCTTTTTATCCATTATCATAGCAACAATATATAACACTAATACCGGTGTTACTAATAACGAAGTACATGCTATACCCATACTCACTGAAATATTTGTAGCTATGATTCCTATAATTGGTCCACCTAAAATTTGACCTAAGGAATTTATTTGTCCATTTATAGAAAGTACAGTAGATCTGGCCTTGTCATCTATATGTCCATTAAGCCATGCACTAAATATAGGTTCATTTATAGTTCTAAAGGTACTTGTCGCTAAATAAGCTATTAGCATTAAGTTAAATCTTTTTGTAATAGCAAATATGAACATAAATGATATATAAAATATATTTATACATAATAACAGCTTTCCATTTTTATTCTTATCATCATCCTTAAGCTTCTTTTCCATAAAATGCATTACTATAGCACTCAATATCATTCCTGCAATTCCAAAAATTCCGAACCAAGTCACTGGTTTAAGGTTTCCAAGTTTAGGAAGCATAGTATCTTGTAAAAAATGCATATTAGAAAGTCTATCATAACCTTCACTGGATAATCCATAAAATAAAGTTACTGAAAGCAAAATTATAATTATAGGTTTATTTTTTATAAATTTAAGACCAGATTTAAAGGTATATCCCATCTTTTTAAAAGTATTTAAATCCTCTGGAGCAGATGATTTAAAATTATTTTCTGGCATATATAACCATAAAAATAATGCAAGAATTATAAATAAGACTCCACTAACTATAATAGGTAGTCTTACAGATAAATTAGCTATTACAGTGCTTAGTACTATTCCAATAACCGATCCTATCTGTCCTGCTTGTGCTCCCTTTATATAAATTTTATCCAAATCTTTATCTTTCTCTTCTTCCGCAATCCAAGCTTCAACAGATCCACTAATAAAAGTAGAACCTAATCCCCATACAATCTGTGCTACAAGTACGAAAACGAAACTAGAAATAGAACCTTCTAAAATAAATCCCACTCCTGTTAAAACTACACCAATAACAATAGATAGTTTACGACTGTACACATCTGCAACTATTCCTGTAGGAATTTCAAATATAAAGCATGCTACTTCTAAAGTAGTTCCAACAAGTATAAGCTGAAGTGGATTTAAATGCACCGTTTCAATGTGATACACTATCATAACTGTAGCTACTAGTGAAAAACACATTGCTGTAATAGCTGAAAATAATAAATAAGTTTTATATGCTGAAAGTTTATTAACCATTAATAATCACCATCCTAGTATTTTTAAAAAAATTTATTTGTTTTTCATAATCTTCATATTTAAATATATAAATCATCAAAATAATCTCCTTAAATAAAAAAAGCTGTAAGTGAACATAATTCACTTACAGCCTCATAATTATATAACCTAAATATAAACATGAAATATACAACTTTAATTTATATAACTTATGATTAAGCTATGCAAATTAAAGTCTTATATCATATCTATAAATATAGTAAAAATAGGCATAAAAATACCGTGTTTAGAACACAGTTTTCCTATTCTTCAAATAAAGATGTAATATGCTCATTATAATACTGATTATTTTTAGAGTACACAAATAGACATGGTAATATCAATATTATTAATAATTGTTTCTACCACAAATAAACCTTGAGTTATCCAAGATTTTTTTCATATACTTTTTAAAATAATCCTTATTCAGTTAGTTTAGTTAAAAACTACCTCTTTGCGCATATTTACATCTCCTTTACATTTATATTTTTCATGTTTATATTTTAGTATAATTACATTATATATAAACTTTTATTTTTTTTCAATACTTTTATATTCATATTTATCCAAATTCAATTGAAACTTTATTACTTCAAATAACTTATATACACAAAAGAATAACTACTAACTTTAACCTAAATCTGAAATGAATATAAAAAATATATTTGTGGAATGTTTTACAATTTCTTTCAATACTATAGATTAGAAAAAACAAATTCTAATTTGCTGAAATAGGTGAAAAACGAAGAACCTATGAATAAAACTACAATAACCTACAAAAATTCAAATTTTAGATTTTTGTGAGTTTCATTGCAGAATTAAAGCAGACCTACCTTTCATTTATATATCCAATTTTGGTAAAGTTCGCACTTACTTGTGATACGGTTCCCCATTACTTATTCTAAAAGCTCTATAAATCTGTTCTAAGATCATTACTCTAAACAACTGATGTGGAAAAGTCATCTTACTAAAGCAAAGACTATAATTAGCTCTCTTTAATACAGCATCGCTTAATCCAAGGCTTCCTCCTATAACAAAACATAAATTACTATCTCCTCTTACTCCACAGGTATCTACAAACTTAGATAGCTCTTCTGACGACAACATCTTGCCTTTAAGATCTAGAGTAATAACAAACATAGTATCCTTTATTGAATTTAAAATCTTTTGTCCTTCTTTATCCTTTATTATTAACTCATCCTTTTCTGATGCATTATCAGGTGTCTGCTCATCGGACAATTCTATTATATTTAGTTTACAGTAACGTGATAATCTTTTTGAATACTCATCTATTGCTAGTTTCAAATATTTTTCTTTAAGTTTTCCTACTGAAATAATCGTTATGTTCATATTTAAACACATTCTCCTTGCCTTTTCGTTTATAAGTTTAATTTATTAACACCATCTTTCCTTAGTCTATAAATACTATTCCCAACTTCCATTTCCCTGGAAATTTATTCTTATACTTTATATTAATATCAAGAGGACTTTACAATTATTTGAGATGCACAAAAAAGCCCTACCTTAAAAGTAGGACTTTCTTATGTATCAGAAATATTACTTTCCTTGTCCGCAACATTTCTTATATTTTTTACCGCTTCCACATGGGCATACGTCGTTTCTACCAACTTTATCTAAGTTTCTAACTATCTTAGATTCTTTGTATTGCTTTTGGATTTCTTCTCTCTTTTCTTCAGAGAATATTCCATCCCATTGTGGTAATGTATATAAATATTCTGCTTTAGCATCTAACATGTTGTAGTATAAAGTTTCTAAATTAATATCTAATTCTAACTTTGAATCAGCTTCAAGAGTTTCTAAATCGTATTGGTTCTTTAAGCTGTCATTGATTCCATCAATGAATCCCATGATAAATTCTATTGTTGAATCGTATTCTTTTGCTAAATCATTTATAGTAGTTGTTTTAACAGTCTTATGATTTGCTAATAAATCCTTGTATATAGCCTTCTCTAATTTGCTGTATTCTGCCCAGAAAGCATTTTCTCCCTTAGTTTTCACATAGTCAACAACCATGTCAGTCCATTGTGTATATAAACTCATTATAAAGTCCTCCCTTAAATTTCATATTTATAATAGTATTTTAAATTATACTCTAAACTAAATTTTTATGTAGCTACTAGGATTATGCCTATTTGCCATAGTTAATATTATGTCTTCATTGTTCTTAATTCCATTATCATTTAAGACATCTAATACTGTTGCATATGCTAAATCTGGTTGATTATTAGTATTACTCAAATGTCCTAAAATAATCTTTTTATTATTTCCACATTTAACAAGTTCTACAATAGCATTACCGCAGTCATCATTAGATAAATGGCCAATTTCACTTAATATTCTACGTTTAAGCTGATAAGGATAAGGGCCAAATTTCAGCATATTTACATCATGATTACTTTCCAAAAGAATAACTTCAGAGTCTTTTACATTATCATATATCTCTCTTGTGAATGTACCAAAATCTGTAGCGACACTTATATTTTTCTTTCCATCACTAACAGTATATCCCATAGGACCTGATGCATCATGAGGAATATTAAAAGCTTTAATATTTAAATCACCGATTTCTGTAACAGATCTTTTATCGATTACTTTAATATTATGTTCTTTAATTTTTCCAAGTGAGCCTTCCATGGCACTCCAAGTATCTGCATTTGCATATATAGGTATATCGTATTTTCGTGATATTACTCCTACACCTTTAATATGATCACTATGCTCATGAGTTATAAAGATTCCATCAATATTCTTTGTTTCTTCATCAATCGCCTTTAGCGCCTCATCGATTTTTTTACCAGGGAGTCCTGCATCGATTAATATCTTAGCTCTATCTGAGGTAATAAACATGCTGTTTCCACTACTACCACTGTATAAGGAACAAAATACCATCAGTTCCCTTCCCCCTTACATTTTCTCTATTCTTCTACTTCAATTCTTCTTATATTAGCACCTAGAGCTCTAAACTTATCTTCTATATGAGGGTATCCTCTGTCTATATGCTCTATACTTGTTATCTCAGTTTCTCCTTCAGCAACTAATCCGGCTATAACCATAGCAGCTCCTGCTCTTAAATCAGTCGCTTTAACTATAGCACCTGTTAATCTGTTTACACCATCAATTATAGCTACTCTGCCTTCAACTTTGATATTTGCACCCATCTTCTTTAATTCATCAATATGTTTATGTCTATTTTCCCATATCGATTCTGTAATCAAGCTTCTGCCTGGAACAATACTTAATAAAGTAGACATTGGCTGTTGAATATCTGTAGGGAAACCTGGATATGGTGTTGTTTTTATGTTAACACCTTTTAGTGGCTTATCTACAGTGACTCTTATAGAATCATCATTTTCTTCTACTGTTACGCCCATTTCTATTAATTTAGCCGAAATCGATTCTAAATGTTTTGGTATAACGTTTCTTATATAAACATCTCCACCTGTAGCGGCTGCTGCAATCATAAATGTTCCTGCTTCAATTTGATCAGGTATTACACTATAAGCACACCCTTGAAGCGATTCAACACCTTTAATTCTAATTACATCAGTTCCTGCGCCTCTAATATCAGCACCCATTGAATTTAGGAAATTAGCTACATCAACAACGTGTGGCTCTTTTGCAACATTTTCAAGTGTGGTAATTCCTTCTGCAAGTGTTGCTGCAATCATTACATTGATTGTGGCACCTACAGAAACTACATCAAAAAATATATTTGCACCAATAAGTCTATCCGCTTTAACATTAACTGCACCATGTTCTATTGTTACGTCTGCTCCTAGAGCTTCAAACCCTTTTATATGTTGGTCTATTGGTCTCACACCTATTGAACATCCACCTGGAAGAACTACTCTTGCTCTTTTAAATCTTGATAATAACGCACCTATGAAGTAGTATGAAGCTCTCATTCTTCTTACATCTTCTGTACATGCATCGAAATTGTCTACATTTGCACTGTCTATTTCTAAAGTGTTATTATCTATTTTGTTAATATTACAACCTAAGCTTCTGAGTATTCTTTCTAAGCAGTGTACATCTTCAATATCTGGTATGTTATCAATTATGCATTTGCCCTTACTTGCCATTATTGCTGCTGGTAAAATTGCTACTGCTGCATTTTTAGCACCATTTATATCAACAGATCCTTTGAGCAAGTATCCTCCGTTTATAACTAATCTTTCCATTGAATTCACCCTATCTATAAAATATATCCTATCTAAAATTTATTTATCTAAACTAATCTATTAAAACTAATATCTTTTATTGTATATAAAATCCCATTTACGTCTATATATAAAATATACATATTATTTATATTTATTTTAAAACAAATATTTAATTAAACGTTAAAAATTTGCTATTATTAAAATCTACCTTAATTATTATATCATAAACTAAATTTATTTAAACACATTTTTTCAGTCAAGCACTACTTTTTTAAGCATTTATGAGATTTCTACGAATTTACATATACATTACAATATTCTTATTTTATTTACATGTTATTTTTAGAAAAAACATCCTTATTTTTTGTTAAATATTATATTATTTTACATTTTTATTATTTGCATTCAAAATTTAATTATTCCTATATTCTTTTATTTTCTCTAATATGTTATAATTTATTAAACTTCGATTAATACTAATTAAAGATTGTGAGGGGTATCATGAAGTATTATGTAGTTGCATTATTTGACGAAGATACTTATCAAATAATTGCGCCAATTCAACGAAATATGTCAAAAAAGTTTAGAGCAAATAGGAATTCTCCTGCTCCATACATACCACTAGCTATTATTGATAATCCAAATTTAGATAAATTAAATCCTATATTAAATAAAATAATTTCACCTTATAAGAGTTTCAGAATTGATGCTAATGACTTAGTTTATTTATCTGAACCAACAAAAACTGTTAATTTAAAGTTAGATAATAAAGGTTATATAAAAAGACTTTCTCGCTCTATTTGCGATACATTATCTTTACATGGCTTTAACATTAAGACTTTAGGTGAAAACTTTATATCTCTTGCAAATTTAGGTTACATACCTAAAGATTACAAAAAGCAAGATGTTAAATTAAATTTCCCTGATATTTATTGTGACAGTAATATCGTAAAACTTAGAATAAAAAGTATTGAAATATGGAAACTTCCAACGGTGAAAAAGAACACACCTGTTCAATCATATCCTTTAAAAAGTTTTTAATTAACAATTTGACAACTATTTATAACTTAATTGTTAAGGATTACTACATTATTAAATCTAAATGTTTTTAATAATGTAGTAATCCTTATTTTAATTTTTGAAATTTTTTAAAAATTAAATATTTTTAAAAAATTTATTTGTATTCGTTTACTGCACTTTCATTTATTTTAAAGATTTTGTAAAATAGTATTAATTGTTAAAATTGTAGGAGGATGTGCAATGAATGTTCAACCAATGTTTGAAATACAAAAAAGGTTTAATAATACTCTAAGTATCAATACAGAATTGGATTCTTACAAATTAAGGGCTCGAAAAAATTTACTATTCCAAATTACTCTTGGTGAGTTAGCTAACGAAACAATTTGCTTTAATTTTTTATTGAAAACACCAAAAACCATAGATTTAAATAAGATTTTCAATAAATTTATAGTCTGTATTTCTCAAGTTTTAACATTAGGAATTGATTATAGATATGATAAAATAAACTCTATAGATATGATTCCAAACGATTATTGCTTAAGTGATCAATTTTTGAATTTATATATAGATATTAATGATTTAATTGCTTCACCATCTATGGATCATTATCAAACTTTATTTGAAGATTTATTAAGTCTAGGATTAACATTAGGTTTTTCTGAAGATGAAATCTCAGGTCAGTTTGAAAAAGATTTAGATTTAATCTCAGTATAATTACATAAATATACTTATAAGAGTTATCTTTGTTTGAATAAAAAAATTCTTACATAAAAGCATAGCTCTTTTTTATTTATTTTTAATTATGTAACCTGTATTATTAATAATAATTTATAACTTCGGGGAATAATATCTTTGAGGTGATAATATGTTAGGCATAATATGTGCAATAATTTCTGGAATAGCAATGAGCATACAAGGTGTGTTCAATACTCGTTTAGGAGAAAAAATAGGTTTATGGGAAACTACAGTCCTAGTTCAAGCAATCGCTTTAATATGTTCTCTAATAATATCATTTTTTTATGGTGATGGAAGCTACAGTAATTTAAAGACGGCTAATAAACTCTATCTTCTAGGGGGAGTGCTAGGTGTTATAATAACTTTTACCGTAATAAAAAGCGTTGGAAGTATGGGACCGACTCTTGGAATAGGAATAATTCTAGTTGCTCAGTTACTTGCAGCTGCTTTGATTGATGCCTTTGGGTTATTTGGAAACGAAAAGATTAAGTTTTCATTAAATAACTTCATAGGTATTGCTATTATGATTATTGGTATTGTAATATTTAAATGGAAACATTGAGAAAGGATGTATAATTTTGAATATATTTTCTAATGCCATTTTTTTATACAATTTAACTGTCAATAATATAAAAGAATATTTTAAAAAGAGTTCTTCTATAAAATCTGATGAATTAATAACAAACTCTGTTAATTGGTTTGGTCATGCTACAACTATAATTAATTTATATAATAAGGTAATTATAACTGACCCAGTATTATGCAACTTACTCGGTTATTTTAAAAGAGTTGTAGAAAAACCTTCATATATAAAGGATTTAAATGTAGATTACATACTTTTATCTCATGGCCACATGGATCATCTTCACTTTCCTTCTCTTATGAAGCTTAATAAAAGTGCAATTGTTATAGCACCTAAAGGATATAAAAAACTCTTAAAACTTATTGGTTTTAAAAATGTTGTTATACTGCATCCAGGTGATGTGTATGAAGACAGCTTTATAAAAATAACTGCATTTGAAGCCAATCATGATGGAAGACGTTTTTATTTTGGTATAGATGATGAAAGCATATCTTATCTTATTGAAAGAGAAGATAAATCTGTTTTTTTTGCTGGAGATACCGCATTAACTGAAAATTTTAAAGGTATTCAATGCGATATTGCTTTAATGCCTGTTGGCTGCTATAAACCTGATAGATTTTCATATATGCATTGTACTCCAGAACAGAGTTACGAAATGTTTAAAATGATGAACTCTCCTATTATGATTCCTATTCACTATAAAACATTCAGAATATCTTTAGAGAACTTCAACGAAACAGAAGAAATATTATTAAACTTAAATGATAATTCAATAAAGCTTCTTGATGTTGGAGAAACTTTTAGTTTTTAAAATCTATTTATTCTCATTAACAATATTACTCTTCTCCGTATAATATATATTAAAGCAAAAATTATCGGAGAATGAGTATGTTTTCAAATAAAAACAAATTAGATTACAATTTAAAGTACTACATGTCCAAAAATATTTATAAATCTTATCGAGTACTCATTAAATATAAAGACTTTCAATCTTCAATTGCGAAAAAAATCAATTCCTACAAGGGAAATGTATATCATATAATAGAATCTTCTAATATTATAAGCGCTCAGCTTAATGGAAGAAGCATTGAGAGAATAATTGAATATCCTGAAATAGAAGAAATATTTCTTGATGAATACTTATTTTTATGTGGTATGAGTGTAACTTCTGCCAATAAATCTACTTATATTGAAAAAACTAATTTATCTGGCTCAGGAATTGGTATTGGAGTTGTAGATAGCGGTGTATATCCTCATAAAGATTTAACTTCCCCAACAAATAAAATTTCACTTTTTGAAGATTTAATAAACGATATACAATATCCATATGATGATAACGGACATGGTACTTCTGTAAGTGGAATTTTGTGTAGTAGCGGATTTTCTTCTAATAATATGTACAAAGGCATTTGCCCAAAAAGTAAGCTTTATTGTTATAAAGCCTTTGACAAACTCGGTAAGGGATTTGCTTCTGATGTACTTTTCGCAATTGAAAGTCTTATTAATCTAAATCTATCTGAAGAACATAACATAAAGATATTGTGTCTTCCTTTTGAGCTTTTAAGTCATAATGTCTTTATAACAAATGCATTTGAAAAATTATTTGATCGTGCTATAGAAAATGGTATGATTCCTATAGTTTCTGCGGGAAGCAGTCTTAATAGTAAATATTCAGTTATGGGAATTGCTACATTGCAAAACTGCATTACTGTAGGCGGTCTGGATACTACAAAATCAATTATTAAACCTTATCCTTATTCTGCATGTGGCCCATTATCTAAATATAACAAACCAGATTTATGTGCCTCATGCGTAAATATCGTATCTCTAAATTGTGATAAAAATTATATTTCTGAAAAGAATGGAATCAAACTTTATCCAAAGCAACTTGATGTATCATATAAGACATTTACAGGCTCTTCATTAGCAACAGCTTATGTTTCTGGAATATGTGCATTAATCTGCGAAAAAAATCCTAACATCATGTTTAAAGATATGCATTCACTTTTACAAGTTGCTTGTAATTCCATTGATGATATCCCTAAATATATTCAAGGTGATGGTGTTATTAATTTTAAAAAACTTATAACCTAATTTTCTTTTATATGTGCACATCTTATATACAGAGTCATTTTTTGATTAAAAAGATTCTGTATACTTTTTTTAATTTAGGAGTTAATTATTTATTATGCTATAATTATAATACTCATAGATTAAGGCTTTAAATTTCTGTCACCTATAATTGACTTAACATATACGATAAAATTGAAAGGTAGGTAGCAAATAAAATGAGTACATTCATGTTAAAAAGTAAATCTGTAGGATTTACTCCTGTAAGCAATATTTTTATTGAAAAATATATGACTCAAGCTAGAGGCGAATTTATAAAAATTTACTTATTGATGTTGAAATATAATGTTTCTGGTGAATTAGGCGTAAGCTCATCAATATTAGCCTCCTCTCTAAATTTACTTGAATCTGATATAATGAATGCATTACATTATTGGAATGATTTAGGTGTTATTAAATTAACATCTATAGATAAAATGGGAAACTTTAATATTGAATTTTTAGAGTTAGCCGATGAAGTTAAATCTCCAGCGAAGCAAATCGATTTATTAGAGGCATTGGATAGCAATAATACAAAAGATATGCTTAAAGATATAGAAGTTCTCCTAGGAAGACCTCTCTCTCCAAACGAAATGTCACTTTATTTAAACTGGCAACACGAATTTGGTTTTTCATCTGAATTAATATTAATCTTAATAGAGTACTGTGTTTCAAAAGGAAAAAGTGATCACAGATATATTGAAAAAGTTGCTTTAGCTTGGCATGATCAAAAAATATCAACTGTTGAACAGGCTCAAAATCTTATTAAGAAAACTGAGGATAAATGGATTAACATAAGAAAAATTCTATCTTATCTTGGTATCACTAATACAGATATAATGAAACCACAACAGGATATGATTGAAAAATGGATATTAACTTTTAAATTTCCAAATGAAATTATTTTTAAAGCGTGCGATGTATGCTTTGAAAGATTAAATAGAGCTGATTTTAAATATATCGATGGAATTCTTTCAAACTGGAACAAAAATAACATAAGAACTCTTGATGATATAGCATTAAAAGATAATAAAACAACTCAAAATTCATCTTTTAAAAAGAATTCATACAATAATAACACACAAAACTCAAAGGTTCCTCATAAGTTTAATAACTTTGAACCAAGACAATATGATTATGACTCTTTAGAAAAGAAATTATTAGGATGGGATAATGATGATTAAAGGATATCAAAGTGAAATTTTAAAAATATACGATAATATTAGAGATAAAGAATCAAAAGCACTAAAGAACAGAAAAGCTGAAATTGCTGATAAATATCCTGAAATTATGGAACTTGATAATCAAATACAAAAACTTTCCTTAAAAATGGCTTTATCTGTTATTAAAGCTAATGATGAAGGAAAAACCTTAAATGACTTTAAAGAAAATATAACAGATTTAAGAATGAAGAAATGTGAAATGCTTGTAGAAAGAGGATATTCTCCTGAATATCTCAATATGCATTATCATTGTACTAAATGCCAAGATACTGGCTTTATAGGAAATATAAAATGTAAATGCTACAAAGAAAAATTAATACGCCTTTACTACAAGGATTCTGAACTTGAGCAGGTTATTAAAACAAATAATTTTAGTAATTTTGATTTAAGTTTATATCCAGTGCATAGAATAGGAGATGAAAAATATTCTTCAAGAAAAAACATGGAAAATATTTTAGAGTATATTCAAAATGATTATATTCCAAATTTTGCTTCATTACATACTAACTTATTGTTTTATGGCAATCCAGGTAGCGGCAAAACATATTTATCCTATTGTATATCAAAAAACATATTAGACGATGGATATCTTGTAGTTTATAAAACTTCAGATGAATTAATACAAAATCTTCGTGATATACGATTTAACAACAATACTAATCTTGAATCACTTCTATTTGACTGTGATTTACTTATAATCGATGATTTAGGTGCAGAGCATCTTAATGAATTTTCCATTGCAGAATTATTTAATATACTTAACAGAAAAATATTAAATAAAAAGAAAATAATAATATCAACTAATTTAACTTTACCTGATATAGTGAAGCGATATAGCGAAAGAATATCTTCACGATTAATTGGTGATTTTAAATTATTTAAATTTTATTCTGAAGATATAAGAATCAAAAAGAATTTAGAAAAGAATAGATGAGTAGCACAATGAACTACTCATCTATTTTTTAATTACAAATTTATATTAGTTATTATAATTAGAACGATAATAACTAATATAAATTCATCATGACCTATAATTGTATATAAAATAAAACAAGCTTCAGAAAACTAAAGCTTGTTTGCACTATTTGGCGACTCAGAAGGGGCTCGAACCCTCGACCTCCGGCGTGACAGGCCGGCACTCTAACCAACTGAGCTACTGAGCCATCTTATGGTGGGCACAACAGGGCTCGAACCTGTGACCCCCTGCTTGTAAGGCAGGTGCTCTCCCAGCTGAGCTATGCGCCCATAAGATAGTTTGGTCTATGATTTCTCATAATTTTAAATTATTAAATTTAAATGGTGACTCCTAGGGGAATCGAACCCCTGTTACCACCGTGAAAGGGTGGTGTCTTAACCGCTTGACCAAGGAGCCATAATATTATGTTGCTTCATTTAAAATGGAGCTGGCAATAGGAATCGAACCTACAACCTGCTGATTACAAGTCAGCTGCTCTACCGTTGAGCCATGCCAGCATATATTTTATTTTTAATGGTGGGCACAACAGGGCTCGAACCTGTGACCCCCTGCTTGTAAGGCAGGTGCTCTCCCAGCTGA
>OGIT01000246.1_pt1 | contig 32604 bp, 36 predicted proteins | sample 1571881 | NCBI WGS metagenome assembly OGIT01 (sample SAMEA2582101, study PRJEB24529) | metagenome | biome: Human gut stool | place: China | collected 2011 | reverse complement strand
TTTAAAATAAAACTGCTAACTGTTAACTGCTAACTAAATTAAGGAGGAGAGTAGTATGGAAGAATTAATTGTTGATTTAGGAGAAAGAAGTTATCCTATAATAATAAAAAAGGGATCTCTCAATGAAGTTAACATTGAGATAAAAAAAGTATTCAAAGGTAAAAAGATATTTATACTAACTGATAAAAATGTAGGTTCACATTATGGAGATAAGGTGAAGAGTAGGTTAATTAATGAAGGTTATGATGTTAGATTGATGGCTTTAGAACCAGGTGAAGAAACTAAGTCAATAAGCACGCTTCCTTTTGTATATAATGAATTATTAGATTTTAAACTAACAAGAAGTGATTTAATCATAACTCTTGGTGGCGGAGTAATAGGAGATTTAGGTGGATTTGTAGCATCTACTTTTTTAAGAGGTGTTGATTTTGTGCAAATTCCTACATCAATTCTTGCTCAAGTAGACAGTAGCGTTGGTGGAAAGGTTGCTGTAGATCTTGATAGAGGTAAGAATTTAGTTGGGAGCTTCTATCATCCAAAACTTGTTTTAATTGATCCAGAAGTATTAGAAACACTAGATGACAGATTCTATAGAGATGGTATGGCGGAAGTTATCAAGTATGGATGTATAAAGGATAGAGAATTTTTCTATTTCCTTAAAAATCTTAAAACAAAAGAAGAAGTTATGAATAATATAGAAAAAATCATATACAACTGTTGTTATATTAAGAAATGTGTCGTAGAAAATGATGAAAGAGATACAGGAGAAAGAATGCTGTTAAATTTCGGACATACTTTAGGTCATGCAATAGAAGCTTATTATAACTTTAAAAAATTTAGTCATGGTGAAGCTGTTGCAATAGGGATGTATATGATAAGCAAAATTTCAGAAGATAAAGAAATTACTGAACAGGGTGTTTCAAAAGATATTAAAGAAATATTGATTCAATATGGTCTTCCTTATGAAGTTCACATTGAAGAAAGTTCACAGATTATAGAAACAATATCATTAGATAAGAAAAATATTGATAATGTTTTAAAAGTTGTGTTACTTAAATCAATAGGGAAATCATTTTTAGAAAAAACTAATGTGGAATTCTTTAAATAGAGTGAGGTGCAATAATGGGAGATTATAAAGTTTATCCGAAGAAATTAAAAGGAGAGGTTAAAATCCCTCCATCAAAAAGTATGGCACACAGAGCAGTAATATGTGCAGCTTTGAGTGATGGTACTTGTAAAGTATCAAATATAGATTTTTCAGATGATATTATAGCTACAGTTGAAGCTATGAAATCATTAGGAGCAGTCATAGAGAAAAAAGATGATTGTCTTGAAGTAATAGGTATAAAATCACCTCAAAACAAACTTAATAACAGTACAAGTGATGAGAGAATAATAGATTGTAATGAATCAGGTTCAACACTTAGATTTTTAGTTCCTATAGCGGCTTTGTTTGAAGGTGTAAATAAGTTTGTAGGAAGAGGTAATCTAGGAAAAAGACCTCTTGATACATATTATGAGATATTTGATAATCAAGGAATTAAGTATTCTTATAAAGAAGGTATTCTTGATTTAAAAACTGAAGGAAAACTGAAATGTGGTGAATTTAAAGTTAAAGGAAATATAAGTTCACAGTTTATAACTGGTTTATTATTTACACTTCCGCTTTTAGATGGAGATTCAAAAATAATAATAACTACAGAACTGGAATCTAAGGGATATATTGATCTTACTTTAAGTGCCATGAGAGATTTTGGTATTGAAATAATAAATAATAATTATGAGGAATTTATAATTAAAGGAAATCAAAATTATAAGAGTATAGATTATAGAGTTGAAGGTGATTATTCTCAGGCAGCATTTTTCCTTTGTGCTGATGCAGTATTAAATGAAGTTGTTGTTAATGATCTTAATTTAAAGTCACTTCAAGGTGATAAGGAAGTTATAGATATATTAGAAAGAATGGGAGTTAATATAAAAGAGAATGGTGAAGGAATTATTGGAACTGTAGATAAGAAGCTGAAATCAACAATTATTGATGGTTCTCAATGTCCAGATATTATTCCTGTTGTATCCCTTGCAGCATCTTTATGTGATGGAACTACGGAAGTCATTAATGCAGGAAGGCTTAGAATAAAAGAATGTGACAGACTTGCAGCAGTTACATCTGAACTTAATAAGCTTGGAGCAAAAATTACAGAAAAAGAAGATGGACTTATTATAGAAGGTGTATCAAAACTTAAGGGTGGATGCACAGTATGGAGTCACAAGGATCATAGAATTGCCATGACACTTGCAATTGCATCAACTATATGTGAAGAGCCGATAATAATAAAAGATTATGAATGTGTTACAAAATCATATCCTGAATTTTGGAATGACTTTATAAGTTTAGGAGGTGCATTAGATGAGTGGAATGTGGGGAAATAAATTAAAGGTATCTATTTTTGGTGAATCCCATGGAGCAGGAATTGGAATTACAATCGATGGGATTCCATCTGGTATTGAAATTGATATGGAAGAAGTACTGAAGGAAATGGCAAGAAGAGCACCCGGTAAAAGTAAGCTTTCAACTGCTAGAAAAGAAGGCGATCAGCCTGAAATATTAAGTGGATTCTTTGAGGGAAAAACTACAGGTACACCTTTATGCGCTGTAATAAGAAATAGTGATCAGCATTCAAAGGATTATGGAAAGCTTAAGGATTTAATGAGACCTGGTCATGCAGATTATCCTGGTTTTATTAGATATAACGGTTTTAATGACTACAGAGGTGGGGGACATTTTTCAGGAAGAATAACAGCACCACTTGTTTTTGCAGGAGCTGTATGTAAGCAGATATTAAATATAAAAGGCATAAATGTTGGGGCACATGTTAAGAGTATTGGAACAATATATGATAAAAGTTTTGATGAAGTTGAACTAACAAAGGAACTTTTAGATAACTTAAAGATAAATGAACTTCCTTTATTATGTAGTGAAAAGGAAGAAATGATGAGAAATGCTATACTTGAAGCGAGAAGTGACTGTGATTCTGTTGGCGGAACAATAGAATGTACTGTAATTGGAATAGATGCAGGTGTTGGAAATCCATTTTTTGACTCAGTTGAATCAACTCTTGCTCACTTAATGTTTTCAGTTCCAGCAGTAAAAGGAATTGAATTTGGAAAAGGATTTGAGATGAGTGAGCTTAGAGGATCTCAGTGTAATGATGAATATTATTATGATGGTGATAAGGTTAAAACTTATACTAATAATAATGGAGGAATTACAGGTGGAATAACAAATGGAATGCCAATATTGTTTAAGGTAGGAATAAAGCCAACTCCATCAATAGCTAAAAAGCAGAGAACTATTGATATTGAAGAAAAGAAAGAATCTGAACTGATAATTGAAGGAAGACATGATCCATGTATAGTTCAAAGAGCTGTTCCAGTCATTGAAGCTGTAACTGCAATTGGAATACTTGATTTGGTTTTGTAGGAGTAAGTATTATAAAGGAGAGAAACTTATAAAATGGCAGATTTAGATAGTTATAGAGTTCGAATCGATGAAATTGATAGAGAAATTACAAAGTTATTTGAAGAAAGAATGAATGTAGTTCTTAATGTTGCAAAATATAAGATGGAAAATAATCTTCCTATATTTAATAGGGGCAGGGAAGATGAAGTAATACAAAAGAATATAGGATATTTAGAAAATAAAGATTATTCTGGTGAACTTGAAGAGTTCTATAATGATTTAATGGAAGTATCAAGACATCTTCAAAAGAGAAAAATGCAGGAAGAAGAGAAAGCAAAAAATGCTGAAATAATAAATAAGTCAAAAGTATTAGATAAAGAAAATAATGTTGATAAAAAAATAGGCTTTTTTGGAGTTTCAGGATCATTTACTGAAGAGGCAATGCTTAAATACTTTGGAAATGTTAAAAATCCAAAAGCTTATGATGAATTTGAAGATGTGTTTTTAGCAGTTAAAAATAATGAAATAGATTATGGTGTAATACCTATTGAAAATTCTTCTACAGGTGCAATAGCTCAAGTATATGATCTTTTATCTAAATATGAATTTTATATTGTTGGGGAGCAGTGTATAAGAGCTGAACAAAATATCATAGGTGTTAAAGGTACAAAACTAGATGATATAAAAGAAGTGTATTCACATCCACAACCATTTGCTCAGAGTACTGAATTTTTAAAGTGTCATCCTGAGTGGAAGCTTATACCGTTTCATAGTACATCAGTAAGTGCAAAGTTAGTTAGTGATTTAAAAGAGAAATCAAAAGTAGCAATAGCAAGCAAAAGGGCAGCTGAAATTTATAAGCTGGATATAATAAAGGAAAATATAAATAATCAGAGCCAAAATACAACAAGATTTATAATAATATCAAAAAATCTTGAATCTGATTCAGAATGTAATAAGGTTAGTGTAGTATTTTCAATAGATGATAAGGCTGGTACTCTATATAAATTAATAAGTCATTTTGCAGAAAACAACATTAATATGATAAAGATAGAATCAAGACCAATGGAACAAGGAACTTGGAATTATTTCTTGTATGTTGATTTTGATGGGAACATAGAAAGTAAAGAAGTAGAAACTGCATTAAATTTAATAAAACAAAATAGTCCTTATTTTAAGCTGTTAGGTGGTTATAGAAAAAATATATAATTAATGCTTAATGTAATAGGATGCTATAAATTTAAGATTTTAAATCTAATTATTTTAAATAAAAAGGGGGATTAACAATGGATTTCTATGGAGTTTTAGGAGAAAAGCTTCCTCACAGTATTTCACCAGAAATACATGAAGAAATTTTTTCACTATTAAATATTGATGGCGCATATAAAATATTTGAAGTAGAAAAAAAAGATATCAGTAAATTGTGTGATTCATTAAGAATTTTAAAAATTAAAGGTACTAATGTGACGATACCTTATAAGCAAGAAGTTATGAAATATCTTGATTCAATTTCAGAAGAAGCAGAAAAGATAGGTGCTGTTAATACAATCTATTTAAAAGATGGAAAGTTATATGGATATAATTCTGATTACTTTGGATTTGGAACTATTATAAAGAAATATGATGTAGAACTTGAAGGTAAAATTACTATGGTTTTAGGGACAGGAGGAGCATCAAAGGCTGTGGTTACATACCTGCTTGATAAAGGTGTAAAAAAAATATATTTAGTATCAAGAAATCATAAAAATGAATCTGATTATAAAGATGATAGAGTAGAGTATACAACTTATGAAGAGATAGAAGAAATTGAAGGTGATGTTATTATTAATACAACTCCAGTAGGTATGTATCCAAAGACAGGAGTAAGCCCTGTAGGAGAGAATATTATAAAAAACTTTGATACATTGATAGATATAATTTATAATCCAAGAGTAACTGAATTTTTAGCAATTGGGGAAAAATTAAATAAAAAGGTATGTGGTGGTCTTGAAATGTTAGTAGGTCAGGCAATCAAGTCTGAAGAAGTGTGGCAGGAAATGGATATAGATGATGAGGTTTTTGATAAAGTATTTTCTAAAATAAATGAAAACTTTAAATAATTAGGCAGAAAACTTAATCGTTAGTAGTGAACAATTAGTTTTTGTTATTCACTATCATTAATTTTGGGGGTAGGAAATGAAGGATAAAGTAGTTATTATAGGAATGCCAGGTAGTGGAAAAACTACTATTGGTAAAATACTTGGTAGGGAATTAGATTTAAAATTTTATGATATGGATGAATATATTCAAGAAAGAACATCTAAATCAATCTTAGAATTGTTTGAAAATGGAGAAGATTATTTTAGAAATATAGAGACAGATATGTGCAGGGAGCTTTCAAAGGAAAAGAATGTATTGATTTCTACTGGTGGTGGTGTAGTCAAGAAAAAAGAAAATATTGATGCATTGAAAAAAGATGCATTAATAATATTTTTAGATAGACCAGTTGAAAAAATACTAGAAGATGTAGATGTTTCAAAACGTCCTCTTTTAAAAGATGGTAAAGAAAGAGTTATTAATTTATATAATGAAAGATATGAATTATATAAAAAATATGCTGATGAAATTGTGGTTAATGATTCAGATATGATAGAAGTAATTGAAAGATTAAAGAATGTTATAGCACAAATGAATTTTGATGTAGTAAAATAGTAGATATAGTTAATATGCTTTCCTTATAATAAATGATTTGAAAAAATATTTATTATAAGGAGGGCATATTTTTTATTCTTTAGATAATTGATAGTTGAGTCAAATCTATTGATAACTTTAAAAGGTTGAAAAATTCTATATCACACTTTATTGTATTTATCAGTTATAAATTTGAAAAAAGATTTAACAGATGGAGTTGAGTATCTATTTTTAAGTGAAGCCATGTAGATGTAACGTTCATAATTCAAATTTGATATGGGGATAATTTTCACATTGAAATTTTTTAGTATTGATATATTTGGAAGTATTGCAATACCATAATTTATTGAAACCAATCCTGCCACAGCAGTATCTTCTTCAACTTCACATATTATTTTGGGAGTTATTTGTGCCTGTGAAAAAAGATTATCAATTATTGGTCGTATTCCACTTTCTTTATTAAAATAAACAAAAGGATAATCTTCAGTTTCCTTTAAATCTATATTGTCTTTACAAGACAATGGATGATCTTTAGAAATGATTAAAACTAAATCTTGCTTAATTACAGGAAAAAATTCTATATTAGGTTCATTTTCCACAAAAGAGCAGAATGCAAGATCATATTTTTCTGATTTTAACCCATTAATTATATTTGTAGTATTATCCTGTCCGAAAGTAAATGTAATATTTTTATTTGAGGAATCATTAAGAAATTCATTTATTGTATTAGGTATAAATTCAGCTCCAAGTGTATAAATAAAGGCTAAATCAATTTTGCCTTTTGAAGGATCAAGAAAATCCTTTAATTTTTTTTCTCCAATTTCAAGAATGTTTAATGACTCATCAACGTATTTCAAGAAGAGTTTGCCTGACTTTGTTAATTTAACATTTCTACCTTGCTTTTCAAATAGATATGTACCCAATTCACTTTCTAGATTAGAAATAGCATGACTTAGGCTAGGTTGAGTTATTGAGAGTATTGATGCGGCTTGAGTATAGTGTTCAACCTTAGCTAAGACTCTAAAGTAGTTTAGATGATTTAGATTCATGTACATTCAATCCTTTCATTTAGCTGATCTTTTTTATAAAAATATTTGTTTGAATAATATACTAACATTATCTATAGATAAAATCTATAGATAATGTTAAAAATATGAATTGGATTAATGAATTATCACATATTAAAATAAATATACAGCGATAAATGAAGAATTCTTGATAAAAAAGTTAATTTTTTATCAAGAATGATAGTTTTTTATCAAGAATTTTCAAGAAATTTATTTTATGGGAGAGAAGAGCATGAAAAGATACAATAATATTTTTACTCCATTAACAGTGAAAACTATGACAATAAAAAACAGAGTTGTTATGCCACCTATGGGAAGCAATTTTGGTGGAGCAAATGGAGAAATAACAGAAGAGCACATAAGTTATTATGAACAAAGAGCAAAGGGCGGAACTGGATTAATAATCTTAGAAAATGTATGTGTTGACTTTCCACTTGGATCTAATGGAACAACTCAGCTTAGATTAAATCATGACTGCTTTATTCCAGGTTTATATAAATTTACTGAAAGATTACATAAATATGGTACATGTGTATCAGTACAAATTAACCATTCAGGGGCATCGGCTGTTCCAGGAAGAATTGGAATGCAGGCAGCATCAGCTTCAGATGTACCTTCAAAAACAGGAGGAGCTGTTCCAAGACCATTATCAAAGGAAGAAATATATGAAATTGCAGATAAATATGCAGATGCAGCAAGAAGAGCTCAAATGGCAGGATTTGATGCAGTTGAAATTCATATGGGACACTCGTATTTAATAAGTCAGTTCTTATCACCAATATTTAATAAGAGAACAGATGAATTTGGTGGAAGTGCTGAAAATAGAGCGAGATTCGGAAGATTAGTTATAGAAAAAGTAAGAGCACAAGTTGGACCTATGTTCCCGATAATGATCAGAATTAGTGCAGATGAATTGTTAGAAGGCGGAAATAAATTAGAAGATACTTTAGAATACTTAGAATATTTGGATGCAGAAGTTGATATATACAATGTTTCTGCCGCATTAAATGATTCTCTATATTTTCAAATAGATGCTAACTACTTAGAAGATGGATGGAGAGCATACATGTCTAAGGCTGTTAGAGATAAATTCAATAAACCAACAATAACAACTGGTAATATAAGAAACCCACAAGTTGCTGAAGATATTTTAGCAGAAGGTAAAGCAGATTTAGTTGGAATGGGAAGAGGACTTATTGCTGAACCAAACTGGGTAAATAAAGTTCAAAGTGGAAAAGAAGAAACATTAAGAAAATGTATATCTTGTAATATTGGATGTGCTGGACATAGAATTGGATTAAATAGACCAATAAGATGTACAATAAATCCAGATGTTGTATTTGAAGATACATTAGAAGGCAGAAAAGTAAATAAGCATACTAATGTTGTAGTTATTGGTGGGGGTACTGCTGGACTTGAAGCAGCATGTACAGCAGCTGAAGCTGGATGTATGACGTTCTTATTTGAAAAGAAATCATACCTTGGAGGTCTTGCTAGAGAAATAGCTAAGTTACCAGCTAAAGATAGAATAAATGATTTTCCAGATTACTTAATCAACAGAGTTAATAATCTGAAAAACTTAATTATATTTACAGGTACAGAAGCTACAGTTGAAGCTGTAAGTAACTTGAAACCAGATGTGATTATAAATGCAACAGGTTCAATTCCATTACTTCCACCAATAACTGGACTTTTAGATAGAATTGATAAAGAAGATTCAAAAGTTCGTTCAATTTTTGGATTAATAAATGAAATTGAAAACTTTAAAGAAATGAATGTTAAAGGTAAGAAGATATCTGTCGTTGGTGGTGGAGCAGTTGGATTAGATGTTGTTGAATTCTTTACTGAAAAAGGTGCTGATGTTACTATAATAGAAAGATTACCTGTTATAGGAAAAGATTTAGATGTAATTACTAAGATTCAAAATATGGCAATGCTTAAGGAAAAAGAAGTAAGAGCTATGACGAGCACATCTCTTCTTGAAGTTAAAGATAGTAGTTTCTTAGTTGAAGTTGATGGAAACAATGAAGATATAGATTTTGATTTTGGATTTGTATGTCTAGGTATGAGAGGCGTAGCAACATTATTACCAGAATTACAAGAACACTTTAAAGATACAGATGTTGAAATAATGAATATCGGTGATAGTGTAAGAGCAAGAAGAATAATAGAAGGAACTACTGAAGGTAGAAATCTAACTATTGAAACACTAGATAGATTGGGATTATTTAGATAATACTGTATAAGATTCACATAAAAAATTAGTTTAAGCTTAATAGTAAATTTTATTATATTGGCAAAAAAGCATTTTCTATCTTTAGAAAATGCTTTTTTGTTTTTAATCATTTGTGATATTTTCGCTTGCTAAAATAGTCATGGCCTTTTGTAAAATAGTATTTTCATTTTTTAATTTATCAATAGTATCTTTTAATTCTTGTATTTCATCATAAGTATTTTTTGAAACAAGAACAGTGCTTTGAGTGTTCGTATCATAGGATTTAGCTTTAGAACTATTTTTTTTACTTTTTGAATGTTTTTCTCTGAATTCTAACGGAGAGCAGTTTACTCTGTTAGTAAATATATTTGAGAAATGGCTTATATTTGTATATCCAACTTTATTTGAAATTGATGTAAGTGATTCATCTGTATTTAATAATAGAAGCTTTGCTTCACATATACGAAGATCAATGGCATAGTTTATGGGTGATACTGTATATTCCTTCGTAAAGGCATGACTTATATGTCCAGCGCTTACATGAAATACGTCAGAAAGCTTTTTTAAAGTTATTGGTTCATTATAATGTTCACTTATATATACAAGGATATCTCTTACAAAGGAAGACTTTTTCTTTTCAATTGAGAGATTTTCTTCTGGAAGAAGTGCATATATTAATGAAACTAATGAGGTGGCAAGCATATTGCATGTAAATTGAGATAGTAGTGTTTCATTTATACATAAAGTACGTATTTCTTCCATTATAGATTTTATAAGCAAATCATGTATACCAGTTTTTATTATTGCATATGTACTTGAATTTAAAAGTCTGTTAGATTCTGAAAAGCCATTTATTGTATAATCATCAATAATTATGGTCCAGGCATCTACAGGTTTTTCTGTATCAGAGCTAATAGAATGGAGAACTCCCTTTTCCATTATCAAAAGATGTCCTTTTTCTAAAATGAATGTTTCCATATCAATAGTATATGTAGCTTTACCATTAGCTATATAAACTATTTCTGTAGAATTTTTATGAAGATGATAGTTATATGTCCAGTCAGGGGTATTATAATTATGAAAAATTCTTCTTAATTTAGGGTAATGTTTATCCTTAAATATATCTTGAGATTTTTTATTAAAACTAAAAGAAAACACCTTTAATCCTCCTTTAAGTATAGTAATGATTTTTATACATTATTTAGGTAGATAGTAATAGTATAACTCATTGATAAAATAAAAAGTAAATAAAATTTTGTAAAATAACAATATAATTTAAAAAATAATCTATAAAATGGCTTAATAACGTTAAGTAAATAAAAAAGATATCAATATAATTTGAGTGTAAAGCAAGATTGTTTGTATTCAAATTGTTTGAAAATTTATATAATTAGGTTGTAAATAAAACTAAATTAATTTGTTAAAAAAAACACATTATTATAAGAGGAGTACGAACAATATGGAAGAAAGAGTAGTAAAACAAAACTACAAGAAATTATACCCGACAGCATTTATTTTATATTTAAGTTTCTTTGTTCATGGGTTTGGGGCAGCGATTTTATCACAAAATACAACTTCCCTTCAAGCATTATGGAGTACAGATGCGGCAGGAGTACTTTATGTAATTTCTGCATTAGGAATAGGTAGATTAATAACATATCCTTTTTCAGGAGCAATTTCAGATAAGTTTGGAAGAAGATTGACAGTTATAATTGGATGTTTAGTATATATATGTTTCTTTGGAGGAATATTAATTGCTCCAAATGTTCAAGTTGCATTTTGTATAGCAATACTTGCAGGAGTAGCAAACGGATTTTTAGACTCAGGTGTAATTCCAGCAGTTATGGAAATCTTAGTTAATTCATCAGGGCTTGCTAGTATTTTAACAAAGCTTGTTATAGCAATTGCACAATATATATTACCAGTTATGGTTGTTTTCTGGGCAGACAATGGAATGTGGTTTGGATGGACATTTGTAATGTGTATAGGTTTATTAGTATTAATTGCATTATTATTAATTAAACTTCCATTTGCAGAACCAGAAGCAAAGAAAGAAGAAGTTGTTGAAAATTCAGCAGAAACTATTAAAGCTAATTTCTGGATTGAAGGTGTAGCCTTAATAATTATGGGATATACTGCAACAGCAACATTCCAAGTATTTTTAAACATAAATAAAGATTACGGAATGACATTCTTAAATATGTCTCAATCAGCAGCAGGTCAAATAGGTTCTAATTATGCATTAGGATCAATATGTGCAGTATTACTAAATGTAGTTTTAGTTAAATGGTTTAAATCAGTTAGATTAATATTAATATATCCAGCATTATCATTAGGAACATTACTTTGGATGTACTTAGCTCCAAGTCCAACAGTTGCTCAAATTGGAGGATTCTTAATTGGTGCAACTTGTGCTGGTGGTGTATTACAATTGGTAGTTGCTACAATGTCAGATTTGTTCCCAGCATCTAAGGCAAAAGCAGTTAGTATGATAATGATTGCTGGAGCATTATGCGCATTCACAATTACAGCAATAGCTGGTGGTGTTACAAAATCATTTGGTGTTCAATATACATTACTTGTTTCAGCAGTACTTGCATCAGTGAGTATAGTAGCTGCAATAGTTGTAAATATAAGATATAACATACTTATGAAAAAAGATAAATAGGATTTTATTTATTAACAGTACTTAGTAAGTTAAATTGAGATATTTATAAATTATACAATAAATAATTTGTATATTATGAGGATAAAATATGTACTATTAGTGTGGCAATGTTAATCAATATATGAAATTTATGTTTACTTAATTTAAGAATATATTTGATTAGAAAATAGATAATAGGATAGAGAGGTATTAAAAATGGAAAAGAGAATTACAGGACATACAGAGTTAATAGGACTTATTGCGTATCCAATACGTCATACAAGTTCACCAACAATGCACAATGCTGCATTTGCAAAATTAGGACTTGATTATGCATATCTTGCATTTGAAGTTGATAATAATTCATTAGAAGGAGCAGTTCAAGGTATAAGATCTTTACAATTAAAAGGTTCTAATGTATCAATGCCAAATAAGACTGTTGTTCATAAATATTTAGATAAAATATCACCAGCAGCAGAAATGTGTGGAGCTGTTAATACAATAGTTAATGAAGATGGAGTTTTAACTGGTCATATAACTGATGGTACTGGATACATGATGTCATTAAAGGATAATGGCGTTGATGTTATTGGAAAGAAAATGACAATAGTTGGAGCTGGTGGAGCTGCTACAGCAATAGAAATCCAAGCAGCTTTAGATGGTGTTGCTGAACTTTCAATATTCAATAGAAAAGATGATTTCTGGGCAAATGCTGAAGAAACAGTAAGAAAAATAAATGAAAAAACTAATTGTAAAGCATCACTTTATGATTTAGATGATTTAGATAAATTAAAAGAAGAAATAGCAACTAGTTACTTATTTACTAATGCTACAGGAATGGGAATGAAACCACTAGAAGGAAAAACTTATATTCCAGATAAATCATTCTTAAGACCTGACTTAATAGTATCTGATGTAGTATACTTCCCAAGAGAAACAGAACTTTTAAGAATGGCAAAAGAAGTAGGATGCAAAACAATGAATGGTCTTGGAATGATGTTATTCCAAGGAGCAGCAGCATTTAAATTATGGACTGGCGAAGATATGCCAATAGAATACATGAAAGAAATGCTAGACATTAAATATTAATAAATATATTTAGGGAGAGTTGTTATAAAGCGAAAAAGTTAGTAGTTTTGTAGCAACTCTTTTAGACAAAAGACAGAATATAGATTTGAAGTGGCATTTAAGTAGGTTGTCTATAATAACAGATTTATTTAAGATATAATAATGTAGATATGTTATCTAGATGTTTATATAGATAACTAAATTATTATAGTAAGGAGAGATATTTTGAAATTATTAAATTGGTTAGATAATTATTTTGAAGAATTGCTGATGATAATATTGTTGATTCTTATGACGCTTATTATGGGAGTGCAGGTGTGTTCTAGATACATGTTTAATAATTCCCTGTCATGGTCAGAAGAAGTAACACGATATTTATTTATATGGTCTGGTTTTATCAGTATTAGTTATTGTACAAAAAAGTGTATTTCTATAAAGATAGAGCAATTTGTAGAGGCATTTCCTAAGAAAGGAAGAGCCATATTTAAGATAATAAATCATACAATTGAACTGATATTTTTCTTTTATTTAATGCCGTTTTCAATTTTATATTTAAAGTCTTCAATAGAAAGTGGTCAGGTAAGTCCAGCATGTGGTATTCCTATGTATTTAGTACAATCTGCACCACTAATAGGTTTTAGCTTAGCAATTATAAGAATAATTCAAAGATGGATTATAGAATTTAAGATATGTAGGGAGGGATAATTACATGACATCAGTTATAGTATTTATGATATTTTTCATTTGTCTTTTAATAGCTATTCCAGTGTCTATATCTTTAGGGATAGTTTCAGTATTGCCAGGTTTTATCTCTCCTTCGTTTACCGCTAGCGGTCAATATATTGTAAGGTCTATGTTTGGAGGAATTGATAGTTTTCCACTTCTTGCAGTTCCAATGTTTATATTTTCAGGAATTATAATGGCTAAAGGTGGAATATCAAAAAGATTATTTGATATATTTGCTTATTTTTTAGGGCGTTTTACAGCAGGAATGCCATGTGCTGTAATCGTCACATGTTTGTTTTATGGAGCAATTTCAGGTTCAGCACCTGCAACAGTGGCTGCTGTTGGAAGTATGACAATACCTATTTTAAATGAACTTGGATATGATAAAAAATTCTCAACAGCAATAGTTGCTGTTGCAGGAGGGCTAGGTGTTATTATTCCACCAAGTATACCATTTATAATGTTTGGAACAACATCAGGTGAATCAGTGAGCGACTTATTTATAGCTGGAATTATTCCAGGAATAATTATAGCTTTTTTATTGATGGGGTATGCTATAGCTTATTGTAAAAAGAATGGTGAAGATAGAGAGAGAATAGAAAATGTAATAGGTCAATTGAAGAAAAAAGGTTTAGTTAACATATTAAAAGAAAGTTTCTTTGCATTATTATCTCCGGTAATAATTTTAGGATGCATTTATTCAGGAGTTGCATCACCAACAGAAGCAGCAGTATTGTCTGTATTTTATGCATTAATAATAAGTGTTTTTGTATATAAAACTATTGATGCAAAAGTTCTTTTAAATGTATGTATTGAAACAGTTAGAACCTATGCACCTATTTTATTTATTCTTGCGGCATCTGTTGCTTTTTCAAGAGTATTAACATTGATGCAGGTACCACAACTTGTAAGTGAATGGATTTCGGTTAACTTTACGAATAAAATAATACTATTATTAGTGATTAATTTAGTGTTATTAGTAGTAGGAATGGTAATGGATACCACACCTGCAATATTGATATTAACGCCTATTTTAATTCCAATAGTACATAGTATAGGAATTAATCCTATACATTTTGGAGTCATTATGATTGTTAATCTAGCAATAGGATTCATAACTCCACCAATAGGTGTGAATTTATTTGTTGCAAGTTCTCTTACTGATATACCAGTAATGGATATTACTAAAAAAGCACTGCCTATGATAATATGCTTCATTATAGCATTGCTATTGATTACATTTATACCAGAGATAAGTTTGTTATTGTTAGGCAGTTAGGTGGTGTAATATGAGAGTTAAAAAAGAAACATTAAGTTATCTTATATTGGGAATTATAATTACTATTTCTTCATTATTAATAGGATGTAACAAAAATGTATTAGAAGAAGAAAAACAAGTTTATGCATGGCCTATAGCAACGGCTAGTCCAGAAGATACTGTTACACAAATTTTTGCAGAAAAGTTTGCTGAAGAAGTTGAAAAGATGAGTGATGGCAAGATGATCATTCAAGTATATTCTAATAGTGTATTGGGTGGAGATAGAGAACTTTTAGAAAGTTGTAAGGATGGAGATATTCCTTTTGTAGTGCAGAATACAGCGCCACAAGTATCTTTTATTAAAGAAGCATCAATATTCGATCTTCCATGTGTATTTACAGATATTGAAGATGTAAGACAAACGGTTGATAATGAAGAATTTTTATCAGTAATGAAAGATGCATACAAAAAGTCTGGATATAAGTTAATGGGATACTCAGACCAAGGCTTTCGTGTAATGTCAACAAATAAAATAGTAAAAGAATTTAATGACTACAAGGGTCAAAAAATAAGAATTATGGAAAATCCTTATCACTTACAATTTTGGAGAAGTATCAATGCAAGCCCAACACCAATGTCATTTAGTGAAGTATACATAGGTCTTCAACAAAAGACTATAGATGCACAAGAAAATCCATATGAAGTAATAGTATCAAATAGGCTTTATGAACAGCAGAAATATATTATTGAAACAAATCATTTACCACATTTGATTTCATTTATAGTTAGTGAAAAATTTTATGAAAAATTATCGCCAGAAGATCAAGATATAATCAATAAGGCTGCTCAAGTTGCAATTGATTATTCAAGAAAAGTATCAGATGAGCGAGTTGAAGAAAAAATGGATATTATTAAATCAACAGGTACTGAAATTATTCCCATATCAGAAAATCTGAGAGACGAAATGATAGAAGCATCTCAAAGTGTCTATAACAATATAAGGGATGTTGTCGGAAATGATCTTATCAATTTATATACAGATCATAAGTAAAAATTAGAAAATCATAAGAAATAATAAAGAGGCGTTTCAAATTTATTTTATCTTATGAAAAACATAATAAAGTGATAATAATTTATTATTATATATAGATATATTTTAGGAGGGCGTACAATGTTAAATATAGTAGAAGTTAGAAATGTAAAAATAGGTGAAGGAATACCAAAGATCACAGTACCAGTAGTTGGAACTAACAACGTTGAGTTAATTGAAGAAGTAAAAGGTTTAAAAGGAATTAAGCTTGATATAGTTGAATGGAGAGTTGATTTCTATGAAAATGTTGAAGATATAGAAAAAGTAAAAGAAATATTAGGAGAAATAAGAAAAGTATTAGTTGATACTCCAATATTATTCACTTTCAGAACTAAAAAAGAAGGTGGAGAAAGAGAAGTACCTGTTGAATTTTATGTAAAATTAAATTGTGAAATAGCTAAAACTAAACAAGTAGATTTAGTGGATGTTGAATTATTCACAGGTGATAACTATGTATCAGAAGTAGTTGAAACTGCACATGCAAATGGTGTTAAAGTGGTTATGTCTAATCATGATTTCTTTAAAACACCAGCAAAAGAAGAAATAGTTTCAAGATTAACTAAAATGACAGAATTAAAGGCAGATCTTCCTAAGATAGCAGTAATGCCACAAAGTGAAGCTGATGTATTAACTTTATTATGTGCTACAAATGAAATGAAACAAAAATATGCAGATCAGCCTATAATAACAATGTCTATGGCTGGAATGGGAGTAATAAGCAGATTAGCTGGAGAATGTTTTGGTTCTGTATTAACATTTGGTGCAGCTAAAAAAGCATCAGCGCCAGGACAAATAGCTGTAGAAGATTTAAATACAGTTCTTCAAATATTACATAAAAGTATATAGATTTTTTAAAGAGATGGATTCAGTATGATGAATTCATCTTTTTTAATTTCTATGCTATATATCAAAAAAATGTCAATTGTTAAGTAAAATCAATTGAAAGATTTATATAAATGGGGTATATTATAAAATGTAGGATAATAAGCACAGTAGGGCAAATTAAAAAAAATAATGTAGTATAGGAGGATGACTAATGATAATTGTTATGAAGTCAAATGCTAAAGAAGAGGAAGTAAAAAAGGTAAAGGACATAATTGAATCTAAAGGTCTTATAACTAATATTTCAAAGGGAGAAACAAACTATATTGTAGGTATCATAGGTGATACTTCAATGATTGATCCTAAGAAAATGCAAGTGTTAAAAGGTGTAGATAAGGTTATGAAAGTTCAGGAGCCTTTTAAAAAAGCAAATAGATTATTTAAGCCAGAAGATACTGTTGTAAGTGTTAGTAACTCTATTATTGGAGGGGGAAGATTAGGTGTAATTGCAGGTCCGTGTTCTGTAGAAAGTGAAGAACAGATAGTAGAGATAGCAAGAAGAGTAAAAAAAGCAGGAGCAAACTTTTTAAGAGGTGGAGCATTTAAACCTAGAACTTCACCATACAGCTTTCAAGGGCTTGAACTTGAAGGACTTAAGTTGTTAAAAACTGCAAAACAGGAGACTGGACTCCCAATAGTAACAGAAATAATGTCTACAGATTACATTGATAATTTTGTAGAAGATGTTGATGTTATTCAAATAGGTGCAAGAAATATGCAGAACTTTGATCTGTTAAAGCAGATAGGTAAGACAAGAAAACCTATTTTATTAAAGAGAGGATTAAGTTCAACTATAGAAGAATGGCTTATGTCAGCTGAATACATAATGGCCGGTGGTAATGAACAGGTCATTTTATGTGAAAGAGGTATAAGAACATTTGAAACTATTACAAGAAATACTCTTGATTTACAAGCAGTACCTGTTGTAAAGAGATTATCTCATTTACCAATAATTATTGATCCAAGCCATGCAGGAGGATTTTCATACTTAGTTGAACCAATGGCAAAAAGTGCAGTTGTTTGTGGAGCTGATGGACTTATGATAGAAGTTCATAATGATCCTGAAAATGCATTGAGTGATGGTCAACAAAGTTTAACACCAGATGAATTTGATATATTAATGAAAAAAGTAAAAGCAGTAGCAGAATTAGAAGATAAACAAATTTAATCATTTGATAAGTAAAAAAATAATTCACAGTAATTGTCAACTGTCAATTTTCAATTGTCAATTGACAAAGGGGGCAGAAATATGAAAATTGTAGTTGTAGGACTTGGGGTAATTGGTGGTTCTTTTACCATGGCATTAAAAAAAGCGGGTTATAATGACGTATATGGAATTGATATAAATGAAGAATCTTTAGAAAAAGCAAAAAGACAAGGTTTTATTAAAGATGGTTTTACTTCTGGAAGCGAAATAGTAAAAGATGCTGATCTTATAATAATTTCTTTATATCCTAGATTAGTTAAGAAGTTTATATTAGATAATAAGGAAAATTTTAAAGATGGAGCAATAATAACTGATGCGACAGGAATCAAAAAACTATTTGTTGAAGATGTAATTAATATACTACCTTCTAATATAGATTTTGTTTTTGGACATCCTATGGCCGGAAGAGAAAAAAAGGGTATAGATTTTGCTAGTGCAGAAGTTTTTAACGGAGCTAATTATATAATTACTCCAGTTGAAAGAAATAAACCTGAAAATCTTGATTTAATAGAGAATTTAGTTTATAAGCTAGGTTTTAAAAGAGTAAGGAGAATTACTCCTGAATATCATGATGAAATGATAGGATACACAAGCCAGCTTCCTCATACTCTTGCAGTTGCACTTGTTAATAGTGATATAGAAGGAAGAGAAACGGGAAGTTTCATAGGAGATAGTTATAGGGATTTAACGAGAATTGCTAACATAAATGAAGACTTATGGAGTGAATTATTTCTTGGGAATAAGGACAATCTTCTTGAATCAATAGAGAGTTTTGAAGCAGAGCTTGATAAAATTAAGAATGCAATAAAAGATGATGATAAAGACACATTGAAGCAACTGTTTATAAAATCTACTTTAAGACGTGAAAGACTTTAGGATTAGATACGGTGAACCGTATCATAAATAAGTGAGGTTTTTACTGAAATTGTAAATAGGTAAATTTTATTATAAGAATTAAGACTCTTACTTATATTCATATATAGGTGGGAGTTTTTATTTAAGTAAAGTAATTATATATAAGTAGGGGTATATAGGAATATCTACTTATATGAGAAATTTAATTGACATATAGTCTAATTAGACTATAATAATTAATTGTAAACAGTCTAATTAGACTATTATTAATTACGTTAGTTTTAGATAAATAAAAGAAAGGATGAAAAAAGTGATTAAATCAGTTTTAATGTTAGGTCAGTCCAATATGGCAGGAAGAGGTTTTATTAATGAAGTTCCTCCAATTTATAATGAAAGAATACAAATGTTACGTAATGGTAGATGGCAAATGATGACTGAACCTATTAATTATGATAGACCTGTTTCTGGAATAAGTTTAGCAGGTTCATTTGCAGAAACATGGTGCTGTAAGAATCAAAATGATGTTATTGGATTGATTCCTTGTGCTGAAGGTGGAAGTTCAATAGATGAATGGGCTACAGATAAGGTACTTTTTAGACATGCGATAAATGAAGCTAAATTCGCTATGGAAATCAGTGAATTAATAGGAGTATTATGGCATCAAGGAGAAAGTGATAGTCATAATGGAAATTACAAAGTATATTATGAAAAATTACTTTTAATAATTCAAGCTCTTAGAAAAGAATTAAATATCCCAAATATTCCAGTTATCATTGGAGGATTACCAGATTTTTTAGGAAAAGAAGGATTTGGAAAAAGTTGTACTGAATATAATCTTATTAATAAAGAATTAGAAAGATTTGCTTTAGAACAGGATAATTGCTATTTTGTTACTGCATCTGGTTTAACATCTAATCCTGATGGTATTCATATTAATGCAATTTCTCAAAGAAAATTTGGATTAAGATATTTTGAAGCTTTTTCTAATAAAAAGCATGTATTAGAGCCATTAATGAATGAAAGTGATTTAGAAAATTCAATTTGTTCAAGAGTACCTACTAAGACAGAAAAAATATATATAAAAAGTATGGATTTTGCATTAGGGAAACTAACATATGATGAATTTTTAGCACAAGTTACACTAATTAATAATGACTAAATATAGATAAAAAAGTAGTATACTATAAAGTAAAAATATAAAGGAGATAATATTTTGATACCATTATTAATTTTAGGTTTAATAAAACAAAATCCAGGTTCTTATGGATATGAATTATTATCATTAATGGAAGAGAGACATTACAAATATATAGTTAATTTTACTAAAGGGTCTTTTTATTATAATCTTCAAAAATTAGAGGAAAAAAAATATATTAAAAGAGTTGATAGGTTAGATAATGTTAGAGAAACTCAAAATTATATTATAACCGAACTAGGGAATAAAGAATTTGAAAAGTTAATGTTTAAGTATGGTTCTAAAACTGAGTATATAAATTTACCTTTTTATGGGGCAATGTTATTTTTTGATGAATATAAAAAAGAGAACTTAGAAAAAATAATAGAAATTCAAATAGAGCAAACTAAGGAAAAAATTTTTTTACTAGAAGAATCTATTAAAAATGATAATAGTGTTCAGATGTATTTTAAAAAGATGATGGAAAATTCACTTTCTCATCATTTAGTGAATCTTAAATGGTTTGAAGAGTTAATAAAAATTTTATAAAAGGTTTTTTGTTAAAAGGTGCTAAGAAAGTAAAACTGCTTAATATATAAATATATATTATAGTTAAGAAACTTCTACATGTAATTAGATTACATATAGAAGTTTTTATATTTTAAGGAGGGTTAATGATGAAGAAAATTTATAAGAAAAATCAATTACTAGAAGTTAATAATATACCATCGGAAGTAATTGAAAGTATTAGAGAAACAATTGGAGTACTAAATGAAAATTATGGAGAAAATAGAGATATAGAAGCTGACTTAGGTGGATATGTAGTTATAGCAGAAAATATCGTAGATATCGAAATACTGAAACAAGATAAGTTAAAAGGATTAGTAGCAGAATATACAGACATAATTGAATGTAGTGAAGGAGTTAATTGGACTTCTTCACTATTTTTACTTTCTAGTGATTTTTCAATTGTAGTAATAACAACAGAAGAACTTTCTAAGTTCCTTCTAGGGTGATGGAGAAAATATATGAATAAGAAAATAATTAAACAGACTAAGTATTGTAATATTTTAGAGCAAGTTAAGGTTGCTGATAATGAATATACTTATACAGTAGAAAAGATATATATTAAATCATTAAGAAGAAAAGAATTAAGATTTTGTGTATATAAATGTACTAGAAGAGGAGATGAGACATATATTCCAAGAAGTTTAGATGTAACAGAACAAGAATTTCAAGAATTAATAATACAGGCAATAAGAACTAAGATGTTTTCAAAAGAATTTATAACAACTATAAAAGAAGAATTAATTAAGGAATAAAGAGAGGATAAATAGAAATGATTAGTAATGAAAATATAATAATAATGAATGTAGAAAATTCAGAAATAATACAACAATATGCAATAAGAGAAATTAAGAAGATATTAGATAAATATAAGAATATAAGAACAGGAGAATTAAGAAGTGTAGAAAAGCTAATTAATAGTATCAGTAATAAAGAACTAAAAGAAGAATTTTTAAATGATTGGAGTATGTCAGTAAAATTAGCAAGCGAAGTTGGAGATAATGAAGTTGATGATAGGATAATTTCTATGTACCAAAATCTAAAAGGTAATGGATTAGAAGAGTTATCAGTAGGTCATGTTATTAATTGGTGTAATGAGTTGGATGAACAAGGCTATGTAATGATTGATGATTATAGCATACTTTATAAAAGTTCAGTTAATCTAAAAGATATTGCAAGAGAGCTATTAGATGATATGCTTGATGATGCAATTCATGTTGATTCTTTAATAGATAAAGATTCTTTAGCTGAATATTGGATAGAGCAAACAAGTAAAGAAGAGGTAATAGATGACTTAATTAGAGGAAATAATATTGAAGAGCTATTAGGACTTATTCCAGAAACTATATATGAAGATGAATATGAGATATATTTATATTCTGAAGTAGATTGTTAAAGAGGTTATATCTTAGTTAATAAGGTATAACTTCTTTTATTTTAAGGATAAGAGAGAGTATGAGGAAAAGAATTTTATGGATAGGGATAATAAGAGCTAGAAAGCTTGTAATAAAAACTGATAGTAAGGAGATAAGAAAAGATGTTTAATAAAAGTAATAGATACATGACAAAAGGAATAAGCCAATCATTAGATATTTCATTACAGATAATGTTATGGCAGATAATTGATGATTTTAAAGATACAAAGGAAATAGAGCTAGATTATCTACAAGTTTTTAAGATAAGAAAAAATAAAAATGAATTAATAATAGAGCATACACAAGAAGTGCCTAAATACAAGAAAGTTTATTTGTTTAATAATTTAAGTAGTTTAATTGAAGAAGATTTAAAGATATTCATAATTGATGAGAATGACTACAATATAATGCTTTTGGCAGAGGAATATTGATTGAAAGGTGGTGGTAAAGAAGGAATGGTACAAGTTTTAAATGGAAAGGAGAAAAAGTAATGGATATACTAACAATAGTAAAAGTTGTAGGAACAATATTAACAGTAGTTGCTACATCAATAGAAACAATAGCAAATGATAAATAGGTAAAATAAGCAATAATAACATAGCAGAGAGCAAAAGAAATAATTAGATAGTGTAGAAATAAACATAATAGAAAAAAGAAACAAAGAACATAAGAAATGATAAAAATAAGCATAGTTTAGGTTAATAGTAACATTAAAAAATGTTAGATTTCTGAAATACAGGCATAATAAAATACTACTAGCTACTGAAAATACAGGAATAAGAGCAGATAGTACAGTAGAGTTAAGTAATTCTTGGGCTATAAGTTAATAGCTATTTGTAAGCCAGTAAGTCTTAGCTCCGATAATTCCACTTGAAAGTTAGGGGAACTTAGAACAATATAATAGATAGTAAATTTGATTACTAAGACTAATTACACTAAAAAATAAAAAGAATCAGATTGATAAAACAAATAAATAATAGAATTGGGACTTGGAACTCGGAAAGAAAGGACTTGGACTTACGGGGGGTAGGGGGGAATATGACTAATAAGAATTGAAATAAAAAAAATAATAATTACAATACAAAAAGTAATTATTATTTAATATATGATAATAGTATAATTGATAAGTATTTAGATAATATTCAGATATAAATATACTTATATAAATAATAGTAATTATAGTTAGATTAAAAATAAAATATACAATATTAATAAATATCAAATTGAAATAAATAATAACATATCAGAAGATAAACTAAATAATCAGATAACATAAAAATATACAAATAAGAAAAGATAAATAATCATAATAAGATAATCAATACAAATAATAAGTAGCTAAATATAAATATATTTCAATAAATACTAATATAGTTGAATGAAAATATATATAATATTTAGCTACTTATATTATTTTACAAATTAAATATTATAAGTGATTTTCTCTTGTAAAAGCATAAGTATTATGAATCTTACGAAAAAATTTCAGAAAATATAATATAAATTTGGGGCAAGAAAGGAGAGTATGGAAAAAGAATGGATGAGTAAAAGAAGTGAAAAATATAGAGGAATATATAAAGATATGGTTGAAGTTTTAGGTCATGATATAACGTTAAAGGTTTATGAGCAATATAGGGGGCAACAAGTAACATTTCCAATGAGAATGTATTCACAGGAATATGTAGTGGAATACTTGATTAAAAATTATAATGGAAAAAATCTAAAACAAATGTCAAGAGAATTAGGTTACACATGTAATTGGCTACAAAAAATAATAAATAAGCATAATATTAGGAGAAAGTAAGAATGAATGTTTTTGATGTTGGAGGAATAGTAACTGCGATAGCAGTAATAGTTACATTGTTAATTGGTACAGGAATATTTATAGGAATAAATACAATACTTGAAATATGGTATTTTGGATTTGGAGCTTTAATTGGAGAATGGTTTGGATGTGTTATAGTAGCAGCATTCATTGTTAAATTTTTAGGTGGAATAGTTGGAGGTATATTTTCGATAATATGGCTACTAATAAAGATAGGATTATCAATTTCAGTAATATCGTATATAGGAATGTTTATTTATAAAAAAATAAAAGGAAATAAAGCAGAAGAATAAATAGAAAAAATAATAGGAGGTAATTAATTATGGGATTTGATGTGTGGAAATTAGGTGTACAAGCTAAAATAGGGTTATTAAAAGCAGATATTAAAGGAAAGCATAGAGAAAAACAATGTAATAAATATATTCGTAAAACAAAGCAAGAAACTACTGCAAGTATAGCTACTACAAAAAAAGAATTAGAATATTATTTAAAGAGAAAATATAATTTAATATATATAGAAGAAGAACTATATTATGAAATGGAGCAGAAGGATTATAAAAAAATATTAAAGAGTGTTGGAAAGACAATGTCTAAGATAGGAAAAAATACAGCAATAGTAAGTGGAGTGGTCACAGCTGGAATGAGTCCTTTTACAATACCACTTGCATTAAATGCGATGTTTCTTGGTGTAATATCTAAAAGTGATTTGGATAATTATGAGTATATAGTTGATAAAGTTGAAAAGCGTATAATATTAAAACATAAAAGCTATAATCCAGTAGTATATGAAGAATAAAAACTAGATAAAATTTCACTAAATATTTATTAGATTTTTAATAAATATTTAGTGATTTTTTAATAAGTAATAAGTATTAGTAATTTGTTCAATAGTTAATTAAATAATGATAAACTAGTAAATATATAATATTTTAATTTTTAGAATAATAGACAGGAAGAGTTGAGCATAATGAAAAATTATACATTTAATGAGTTAGTTTCAGAAGTAACAGAATTAAAGAAAGATGAGTGGAAGTGGGATAGTGAGTATGATTTATTTCGAAGAATTAAAAAAACATTAGATATAACATTAGGAAAGCAAGAAATTACTCATGAAAATAAAAATAAATATATTACTTTGTATAAATCAATATATAACAATCAAGAATTAAGAATAGCATTTAATAAAATTAGTAAAAAAATAGAGAATATAGAGTTTGAAGAAAATATAATTAATATACCATATATTAAAAAGGAGCTAAATAATAAAGAAGTAAATTTAATTAAAAGTGCATTACTTGAATTTTTTAAAGATGATGGTAAAGGTGATTTCTTAAAAAAATATATATTGGAAGAGAATATAGAGAAAATAGAAAAATATAATAAGTTTTTACAAAAGGAAGAAGAAAGTTATAAAGAGATTTTAGATGAATTTGAAGTTGAGTTGGAAAAAATGAAGTTATCAACTATTCCCAATCATATTAAAATTGAAATATTTAATGAGTTAAAGGAAGTGCTAAGAGAAAATAGATTAAAATATGATAATACAACAAATATAAAATTTGCAATACCTAAACAAAAATGATGAATTATATCATAAGAGTAGTGAAAAGTAAATGTTTTTTTTGCTGTTCTTATGATTTTTTTTTGCCATATAAAAAAATATTCATTTTTAATACTATATATACATACCAAGAAAAACATTACTTATGAGAGGACAAACATGTTGTCACAATAAGTAGTGAATATATAGATAATAAGGGATGAGGATAAGGATGGCAATAGTTAAGAAAAGAAGACCAGCGGTAGTAAAAGTTAAGGAAGACCCTACACAAAATGAAGATATAAAAGTACAACACCAAGATAATAAAGGTGAAAATTTTAATGAAAAGACGCAACCAATTGAGAGAGTTGAAGAAAATGATGAGTCACAAAGTTTAGATGATTTTGAAGGAGTAAAATCAACAGAAAGTAGTAAGCATAAACGAGCTATTAATGGAGCAATATCACTTATTAATACGAAGTCAGGAAAAAGATTGATAATAGCAAAATCACTAATTAGTAATCTAAATAATCCTAGTAAGGTAGTAATAGGGTTGTCAAAAAATAAATTAGCAATAGGAGAAAAATTACCAGCTAATGAGAATTACTTTACGGTTAAAGATAATAAAGGTAAGGGGGTAATATATTCAGCTGATTTAGTAAAAGAAATATCTGAAAAATTCGAATTAGATTTTTCGAATAGGACAACTATTACTTTTGAAGAAGTTGAGTACATGGAATATGAAGATACTACAGTAGCAATAATAACTATCAATAATGAGGAGGGGAATATATAAATGAGCAAAAATAATCAAGTAGATGAGGTAATTTCAGTAGTATCTGAAATAATAAATAATTACATAATACAGAAAAACATTGAAAAGAAATAATACATATTAAAAATAAAAGGAGAATTTAATTTTGAAGGAATTAGCAGAAGAAATACATCATCATAATGATTGTGATATACCACTAGAATATTTTGAAGATGGAGAAGTATCTTTAGAAGAGCAAAATGAAATAATGAAATCAAATTGGTACATTCAATGGATGAAAGAATATCACAAATAAAGTAGAAAGATTATAAAAAATTAAATTGGAGGAGTAAGTTATGTTAAATAATAAAAAGTTAGATTTTGAAACTGAAATAATGCTAAAAAGATTAGCTGAAGAGAGCGTATTAGTTAGGAGTTGTGAGGAAGGAGAAGCAGAAAAAATAAATGCTATTTTTGTTGAAATTCCTAAAAATGATGAAACGAAAACTATAATTAGTAATTTTGCAAAGGCAGAGATAAGTCCTATTGAAATAGAGCTTTTAGAAGATAAATATTGGGTAACTTGGCTACCTAATGAAGAGGTTATAATTTCTTGTGAATTAGATTGCCAAATTATAATTAATCAAATATTCGAATACATAAATACATTAGGATTAAAAAATGGACTTTATGATTATAAAGCCTATATTGATAAGAGTGAAATTACAGATAAAGATAATTTGAGTATTTCAAAATTAATATTTCCACCGATATTTAATAAAGAAAATTTCGGGAATGGAGATTGTATTTCTGTAAGCTATACAGATAAAGATGATTATGATTTGATAATGCAAATTAATAATGGATTTTAAAATACAAATTGAAAATAATAATATGAGGTGTATATTATGAAAAAAAGACAAATGGATAAAATTACAGCGATGATTAAAACGGGAGAAGTGAGAAATGACCAGTATAATGGTGAAAATGTACTTATGAGATTAGCTATACATGTAAAATTTAATTCAGAAAACCAACTAAATGAAATAATAAACTTGCTAAAAAAAATAGATATTACTCCAGAAATTATATTAATAAATAAGAAGGGAAAAGGTATTGATATATCATGGTTTTCACAAAAAAATAACATAATTAGTAGTGAAGATTATTACTTAGTATTAATAGATAAATTTATAGATTATATTAGTAAATTAAAATTTGATAATTGGAACATTAATTTGGGAATGTTTAATGATGATACAAGTGAATTAAATTTAGAAGATAGCAGAAAAGAAATTATAATAAATCCAAGTTTTAATAGGAAAACGTTTGGTTTTAATGGAAAACCACAGTTTCATGTTGTCGGATAGAATAAATTGATTAAGTAACTGTAAGTAAGAAGCAACTTAAATATATATTATAAATTTAATAATATTAAGGTTATAGTGTGGATGAGTAACAGGGTTTGCTTATCCATTATTATAATAAGAATAAGGAGTTATATAAATGAACAAGAAAAAGATTATAGCAATTTACACTAGAGTTAGTACAATAGAACAAGCAGAAGAAGGTTACAGCAATGATGAACAGGAAAGATTACTAACTAATTGGTGTAATAAAAATGGATATGAAATCTATAAATGTTATTCGGATAGGGGGATAAGTGGTAAAGATATTAAGCATAGACCAGCATTAAAAGAATTACTAAAAGATGCTGAAGAAAAAAAGTTTGATATGGTAATATCCTGGAAAATTAATAGAATTAGTCGTAGACTATCAGATGTATTAAAAATAGTAGATATATTTGAAAAGAATAACATAACATTTAAGTCTTATTCAGAACCTTTTGAAACAGATACACCAGCAGGTAAAATGCAATTTCAAATGATGGCTTTAATTGGAGAATTTGAAAGAGGAACTATAGCACAAAACGTAAAAATGGGGATGTGTGCTAAGGCTAGAGCTGGAGAATGGTGTGGAGGAAGGGTATTAGGGTATGACTTAGTACCAATAGATGATATTCAAACTGGAAAAAGAAGAAAAACCAAGCTAATAATAAATGAAAAGGAAGCAGAAGTTGTTAGAATAATATTCAATGAATATGCTAATGGAAAGGGTTATAAGGCAATAACTAATAAGATAAATAAATTAGGTTATAAGACTAAAAAAGGTAATAATTTTTCAGTAGGGTCAATAAAAGATATTCTTACTAATCCTGTATACATAGGAAAGGTAAGATATAATGTAAGACAAAATTGGTCAGAAAAAAGAAGAAGAAATATTAATGCTAATCCAATAATAACAGATGGAATACATGATTCAATCATAGAAGAAAGTTTGTGGGATAAAGTACAAGCTGTACTGGAAAGTAAGAAAGGTAAGCCAGCTAGAATTTATGATGGAAAATTTCCTCTAACAGGAATATTAAAATGTCCTAAATGTGGAGCTGGAATGGTGATAATGAGAACAACTAATAAATTAAAAGATGGTACAAGGAGGAGATTAACATATTATGCTTGTGGTAATTGGAAAAATAAAGGTACAGCAGTATGTAATTCTAATGCTATAAGATGTGATAAAGCTAATGAGTATGTATTTAGTAAAATATCAGAACTATTAAGTAATGATAAAATGATTAAATCAATAGTAACAAATATAAATAAAGAAAGGAGTAATAGAGTAAGTCCAGCTAAAAAAGAATTAGCAAGAATAGAAAGGGAATTGCAAAAACTAGATGGTAAAAAGAAAAAGATTTTTGAAGCTTATGAAGATGAAATAATAACTAAGGAAGAGTTTCAATCAAGAAATGTGGAGTTAAATAATAGGATAAAAATTCTTCATGAAGAAAAACAACCATTACTAGTAACGCTTTCAGATGATATATCAGAAGAAATACCTTATGAATTTATAAAGAGCATACTAGAGAGTTTTGGTAAAATCCTAAATGAAAATGTAGAAGTTGAACAACAGAAGAAATTGTTACACATGATAATATCAGAAATAACAATAAATGAATTAAGAGAAGTAGATTCTATAAAGTTAAAGATAAATGATAACTTGATAGAATATCTAAGTAAAGAAGAAGGAGTATCTATAAAGGATGCTCCTTCTTCTTTTATGTTAAGAAATATTGGGATAAGAACTTTAAATTTAGATATTGCTATATAGTAAAGAGAAATAGGTCATATATGGTATAATTTAAATAGAAGCATATTCAAGGGGGAAATAGCATGGAAAAATCAATACTAGACATATTAATAGAAAAGAATGAGTTTCCAGTTATATTTATTGGGTCTGGTATTTCTAAACGATATCTAACAGGGTATCCAAGTTGGGAAGAATTACTTGAAGAGTTATGGAATAAAACAAAAAACAAAAATTTCTTTGGTCATTTAAATAAGATACGAGAAAGATTTAAGCAAGAAGGAATTACTGATGAAGGTGAACTAGATTTTTTAGTAAATACATCAGTAGCTACGGAGGTTGAAGCTAAGGTTAATGAAAAGTTTTTTGACGAAAAAATTGAAATAGAAGGATTAACTCAAAAAGAAGCATATAAAGATTCAATATCTCCATTTAAAAAATTATTAGCTAATAGATTTTCAAAATATGAAATTAGAGAAAATTATAATAATGAATTATCAGAGTTTAAAAATATGTTAATGAAAGCACAAATAATATTAACTACTAATTATGATACATTTATAGAAGATGAATATAATAGTCAAAGTAAATATGGAATCAAAAAATATATAGGACAACAAGGATTTTTTAAGCAAACAGTAGGATATGCAGAACTTTATAAAATACATGGATGTACTACAGAGGCAAGTTCATTAATTATTAATGATGAGGACTATAGAAGATTTGATAAGGATTCGGTATTAATAAGTGCAAAAATAATATCAATGTTATTACATTCGCCAATAATATTTTTAGGGTATTCGCTTACTGATAGAAATATTAGAAAGATTATTAAAGATTTTACAGGGTCACTTAATGAGGAAGAAAAGATTGAATTGGAAAAAAGATTGATAGTTGTCCAATGGGAAGATGGAATGAATGAAATAAAAGAGGAAATAGTTATAGATAAAGATTTAGGCTGTAGGTTAACTGTTATAAAAACAGATAATTTTCTAGAGGTTTACAAAAAATTAGCATCTGTAAATCAGGGGGTGGCTCCATCAGAAGTAAGAAGATATCAACATGTTATAAAGAAGTTGATAGTTGAAAGAGGAAGAGCAGGAGAGTTAAATTCAATGCTGGTTTCTCCAAGTGAATTAGATGATATTGAAAAAGTAATAGGTAATAAAAATATAGTAGTGGCAATTGGAGATAGTAAAATAATATTTAATATGCCTAATGTAGTAGAGTATATATATGATTATATTTCTGATGGAAATGAACAAAATATAGATACAATATTGAGGTTTATTGCAAGTCAACAAGGAAAGTCTATATTACCGATTTTAAAGTATGTAAATGATGAAAATATTGATAGAAGTAACTTACATGAAACTGAAAAGAAAAAATTAAGAGATAGATTAAGAAAACAAGCAAATCTACGTGTCCAAATGGAAGCTTTATCATACAAGATAGAGTACGATAAGCTTGAGGATATAATAAGTGAAAATTTTGCCAAATACAAAGAATACTCATTAGTAGCATATAATTTTGATAAAATAGGTGTTGAAAAAGTAAAGGATTATATTTTAGATGAGATTAAAAAGAGTAAGAATAATGGAGAAATAACAGTAGAAACAAACCTGAGAAGGTTATCATTAATATATGATTTGAAGAAAAACAAAAAGTAACTATATGTGAAAACCTCATTTACTACCGATACGGAGAACCATATCATAAGTAAGTGATAAATTTACTGAAATTAGATAAAAATTTGTATTATTTGTTTATAGAAACTATTAACCATATTTTAAATATAAATATGGTTAATAGTTTTTTTACCTATATAAAATAATTAGATTTTTGTGAAAATCTATATGTATGTATTAAGTTCAGTATAACCAGCTATAGTGACAATAAGGATTAAAAGTGATAGTATTAAGTAAAACTTAACAATACTATTTCATATATAAATAATATTAGGAATAAAATTGTTTTCAGAATATGGGATTGGGAGGGGAGTAAAACAATGAGATATATAGCCATTATAAAATCTTGTTATCCATCATTAAGTAAAACAGAAAAAAAGGTTGCTGACTATATTTTAAAAGAAAGAGGCAAGATAATATATCAGACATTATTAGAAATATCACAAAATATAGAAGTTGGTGAGGCAACTATTATTAGATTTGTAAGAAAAATAGGATTTAGTGGATTTCAAGATTTGAAATTTGAAATAGCAAAAGAAAATAATAATGATATTGAAAGTAATAGTAATAGTTTAGATAATAATTACGATAGCTATATAGATGAAAATGCCGAAAGAATTGCCCAAACAATTATAAATACTAAATCGACTTTAGATAAAGATAATTTAAAGTTAGCTATTAAAATGATTACTGATTCAAAGAGGGTATTTTTCTATGGAGTAGGCTCATCAGGGTTTACAGCTAATGAGGCTCAAACTAGATTCATGAGACTAGGAGTTATAGGAAACGCTATTATAGATCCTCATTTTCAATCAATGTACTCATCAATAAGCAACAGTCAAGATGTAATTATTGTTTTTAGTATATCAGGATATACTAAAGATATTATTGAAGCAGTAAAAATTGCAAAGCAAGAAAATACTAAAATTATAGCAATTACAAGTTACATACTATCTCCAATTGCACAACTTGCTGATTGTGTATTACTTACATCAGCAAAAGAAAATCCACTAGAGGGTGGATCATTTACAGGTAAGATATCACAACTTTATATAATAGATTTACTTTGTTCAGAATATTTAGTACAAAATAAAAAAAGTGCATTATTGCAAAAACAAAAAACAGCAGAAGCCGTTGTATCAAAAGCTGTGGATTAACATAAAAGGGTACGTATCATTAAATTTAATGTTTTATGGTATGTATTTTTTTTCATTTTATTAGTCTTTAACTAGTATTTTAAAGACTGATTATTCAATAAAATTATATAAATAAAACCAATCATAATTATGTCGAGAATTAAAATGGATCCTGTGTCAAGGACACTATAAAAAAAGTGTTATGAAGCTAATAAA
>OGIT01000243.1_pt1 | contig 33210 bp, 30 predicted proteins | sample 1571881 | NCBI WGS metagenome assembly OGIT01 (sample SAMEA2582101, study PRJEB24529) | metagenome | biome: Human gut stool | place: China | collected 2011 | reverse complement strand
CAGAGAGCTGGCGGCCGGTGCGAGCCAGTACGATGATATGGATGAAGCTCCTCTCCGAAGATCGACGCTGAATTTCATTAGGCGCCGACGGCATTTCACCGTTATCAGAAACGCGTATGTTGGTACGTTGTAGAGAGTCCGGCTGCAGCAATGCACCGGGAATCAGGGTGGTATCGCGGAATTATACTCCGTCCCTTACAGAAGGGGCGGAGTTTTTTTGTTGGCCTCTTTTGACAAATCTCTAAATCCCAACGATAAAATTCTTATTTTATTACAAAGGAGATATGTTATCATGGCAAAAGTATTTTATGATCAGGATGTAAACTGGGATGTAATGAAAGGCAAAAAAGTCGCAATCATCGGTTATGGCAGTCAGGGCCACGCCCATGCGTTGAACCTCAAGGACAGCGGCATCGACGTCGTCGTCGGCTTGTATGAAGGCAGCAAATCCATCGCCAAAGCCCAGGCAGCCGGCCTTGAAGTTAAATCCGTTCCTGAAGCCGTTAAAGAAGCCGATATCACGATGATCTTGATTCCGGACGAAAAACAGGCTGACGTCTACGCAAAAGAAATCGCTCCCAACTTGAAAGACGGCAGCGCCCTCGCTTTTGCTCACGGCTTCAACGTTCACTTCAAACAAATCGTTCCTCCTTCGACAGTCGACGTCTTCATGGTCGCTCCGAAAGGCCCGGGCCACCTCGTCCGTCGTACTTTCACTGAAGGCGGCGGCGTTCCTGACGTATTCGCAGTCGAACAGGACGCTACAGGCAAAGCTTTCGACATCGCATTGGCCTATGCCCGCGGCATCGGCGGTACCCGTGCCGGCGTCATCCAGACGACCTTCCAGGAAGAAACGGAAACAGACCTCTTCGGCGAACAGGCAGTCCTCTGCGGCGGCATCTGCCAGTTGATCACCAACGGTTTTGAAACCCTTTGCGAAGCTGGTTATCAGCCGGAAATCGCTTACTTTGAAACCTTCCATGAAATGAAGTTGATCGTCGACCTCATGTACGAAGGCGGCATGGCTAAAATGCGTAAATCCATCAGCGACACGGCAGAATATGGCGATTACACCGCTGGCCCGCGCGTCATTTCCCAGGATTCCAAGAAAGCCATGAAAGCCGTCCTCGACGACATCCAGACCGGTGCTTTCGCTAAAGATTGGCTCCTCGAAAACAAAGCCGGCGGCCGCGCTCACTTCCTCGCTATGCGCCGTCAGCACGCTGAACATCCGATTGAAAAAGTCGGCGCTAAACTCCGCGACATGATGCCGTGGCTCCACAACAACGACCAGAACGACTAAGTAAGATCCGTTCATCGCAGGCCGTTCGTCGTTCATCGAAAAGGACGATGAATGGCCGCTTCGATGAACGAACTACGACAAACGATGAACGATATTAAGAGGTGAATGATGATGAAAATGACAGGTGCAAGGGCAGTGCTGGAATGTTTGAAACGGGAAGGCGTCGACGTCGTCTTCGGCTATCCCGGAGGGGCTATCCTGCCACTATACGAAGAAATGTATAAAGACAACTTCCGGCACATCCTTACCGGTCATGAACAAGGAGCGGTCCACGCTGCAGACGGCTACGCCCGCGTTACCGACCGGCCCGGCGTCTGCATCGCCACGTCCGGACCAGGGGTATGCAACATGGTTACGGGCATTGCTACGGCCAATATGGATTCCATCCCCATGGTCATCATCAGCGGCCAGGTCCCGACGGGCCTCATCGGCCGCGATTCCTTCCAGGAAGCCGATATTTCCGGCATTACGTCGCCCATTACCAAGCACAACTACCTGGTAAAGAACGCCGCCTCTATCCCGCGCGTCCTGAAAGAAGCCTTTTACATCGCGTCGACAGGACGGCCCGGTCCGGTCCTGATCGATATTGCCAAAGATGCCCTGGAAGCGGAAATCTATTTCCAGTATCCCGATAAAGTCCATCTGCCGGGCTACGTCGTCGAAACGGCCGGACAGGCCTACGACATCGACCGGGCTGTCGCCATGATCCAGCACAGCCAGAAACCGGTCTTCCTCGTCGGCGGCGGTGTCATCCTGTCGGAAACGACGAAGTATCTCGAAGACATCGTCAATACGACGAAGATTCCCGTCGTCACGACACTCATGGGCAAAGGAGCCATCCCCGATTCTCACGAACTCCATCTCGGTATGGGCGGGATGCACGGCTCTTATGCATCGAACAAAGCCATCTCAGGCTGCGATTTGCTCATCGCCTTAGGGGCCCGTTTCGACGAACGCCTGACCAGCCGAGCCGATACGTTTGCTCCCAATGCACAGATCATCCATTTTGAAATCGATGATGTCGAAATCGACAAGATCATCGACATCGACTTAGGCATCAAAGGGGACCTGCGTTGGTCCCTGCCCATTTTCGCCAAGAAGCTGAAAGAAGGCGCCTTCGATTACGGAGCCGCCTTTGCCGATTGGCGTCATGAGGTCCTGGCCATGAAGAAAAGCCACCCCTTCGCGACGCCGCCGCATCCAGGCTGCATTTCACCCCAGTCAATCTTCGCCGCCGTCCGGGACATCACCCGGGACGACGATACCGTAGCCATTACCGACGTCGGTCAGCATCAGATGTGGGCAGCTCAATTCTTCACGACGGATGAGCCGAAACACTTCATTTCTTCCGGTGGTCTGGGCACGATGGGCTTCGGCCTGCCGGCTGCCCTCGGTGCCAAAGTGGCCTGTCCCGAAAAAACAGTCGTCGTCTTTTCCGGCGACGGCAGTATCCTCATGAACTGTCAGGAATTCGCGACCTTGTCGGAATACGGCATCGACGTGAAAGTCATCGTCTTGCACAACGATACGCTGGGAATGATCGTCCAGCTCCAGGATTTCTTCTATAACCACCATTATTCACAATGCACTTTGAATAAGCGCAAAAACCTGCCCATGCTGGCCGAATCGCTGGGCGTCAAAGGATACGCCATTGAAAAACAGGACGATTTAATCCCCGTTCTGAAAGAGGCCTTTGCCCATAAAGGGCCGGCCCTGGTCGATATCCGCATCTCGCCGGAAGAACGGGTATACCCGACAGTTCCCGGCGGCAAAGCATTGAGTGACATGATTTTAGGAGGTGACGCCTGATGAGAAAACAGCATCTGGCTATTTTGTCCGATAATAAACCGGGCGTATTGACACATATTGCAGGCCTGATCAGCCGCAAGGCCATCAACATCGAATCGTTGACCGTCGGTTATACGGAAGAACCGGATGTGTCGCGCTTCAATATCGTCATCAGCATCGAAGACGATAAAGAATTGAAGCAGACCATCAGCCAGCTGGCCAAGCTCATCGACGTCATCAAGATCATCAACCTTGATGAAGCGCCCTTCATCAGCTACGAACTGGCCATGATCAAGGTCCGCTACGACACGCCGCAAGTCCGCGACGAGCTGGCCAGCCTGGCCAACCTGTTCCATGCCAAAGTCGTCGATGTCAATTTGAATTCACTCATCCTCCGCGTTACAGGACGCGAAGACCACGTCAATGCCCTCATCAAGGTATTGTCGCCATATGAAATATTAGAAATCGCCCGGACCGGGACCATTTCCCTATCACGAGGACTCGTACCGGTCAAGGCGATGTAGAAAAGGGCTTGTCGCATAGCGACAAGCCCTTTTAAGTTGTTAGGGGCTAGGGGTTAGGGGTTAGCAGATGGCAAAAACCTTCGTGCGACAGCTCCTTTTTTCGGTAGTGGCGCCCACGTGGGGCGCCCGTCCACGCAAATCGACCACGGGATTCTTACATATGCCCGGCGGGCTCGCCCTCTACAGTGGTCCGTTTCAGCAACCGTCCTGCCATTCCTTGTAGTCATGGCCTGACGGGCTGAAAAGGCACGTACGAGCCCCTACAAATTATAATGTACCTTATCAGAAACATCCATGTGCCAGCCACATAAATATGCTATAATAAGGTATCTTGTATTTGATAGAAAGGGAGTGATATGCATGTCAGCTACGGTCTTGACGACGGCTTGCTTTTTGCTGTCTATCTTACCTCCGACATGTATACAGTACCTCGCTTTCCGGCAGATTTTACAGGAGCCGCAGAAGACCCGCGTACGGCGCAGTTACCTGGTCATTTTCCTCATAGAAATCGTCCTCTTTATGGTCATCTTTCAGTCCGGTTGGCTGGAGTTCCGCTTCTTGTCCTATAAGAAGCTGCTCATGGCCTACTGGATTCCCTATGTCCTGGCTTTTTCCCTGATTTCCCGCCCTTATGCCTATCAGAACCTCTTCGTCGCCGGTATGCAGGGCATCTACACGACGACCGTCCATACACTGTCGATAACCCTGGTCTTGCTCTTCATCCCGCGCAGCGCCTTCTTTACCTATCTGCCCATCCATCTGGTGCTGTATACAGCCCTGTACGTTCTCTTTTCCCCACTGCTGCTGGTCTTCTTCGACCGCATCTTTCTGAAATACCGCTCGCTCCCATTGCTGGCCTTTTGGAAATACTGCGCCTGGCTGCCCATCCTGCTGAGCATGTACTCCGGTTTCTTATCCCTCGAAGACGGCCCGCTGGCCCATGACTATTTCCTTCCCCGCATCTTCCACGCCCTGTCGGGCATCTTCATCGCTCTCATCATGTACATGGGCACCAAGCTCATTGCCCAGCAGGTCGACTTACAGCGTCGGAATCATCTCCTGGCCGCCCAGATGGATGCCCTGAGCAACTATACGAGCCTCTTGCAGGACGCCCAGAAACGCATGTCCATCTTCCGCCACGACAGCCGTCACCAGCTGCGCCTGCTCTCAGAACTCATCGGCCAGGATGACGACAAAGCCACCCTGGCCTTCTTGAAGACCATCGACACAGAACTTTCCCAGACACAGCTGCAGCAGTGGACCAAGAACCAAGCCATCAACACGGCCATCACACCGGACCTGGAAAGACTGAAACAGGACGGCGTATCCATCATGGCCGACCTGCCTTTCCCCCCGTCCCTTCCCTTTGAAATCGCCTTGGGCGACATCTTGGCCAAAGCCATTGCCATGTCGGCCCAGGCCCTCCAGTCCCTGCCGAAAGACCAGCGTCTGCTCATCATCGGGGCATCGCCCATACACGGCGGCCTGCTGGTCTTCATCAAACATGCCGTATCACCGGACATCCCGGACGACAAAAACGACCTCCTCCAGGAAGCGCCCTATGCCCAGTTCGTTCCGGACCTGAATCAGTTCTCCCGGCTCTACGAGGCAACCTTCCGCTACGACCTCCATGACCACCTGGCCAGCCTGTATTTGACGATTCCCTATCAGTCTTGATTGGAAGTGATACTCAGCCATGCTTTACAACATCGTGACCGTTTTCCTGATGACGACAGCCCTCATGCCGCCAGCTATCCTCCAGTACTATGCCTTTGAGCCCTTGCTGAAGCATCGGCAGAAAGTCCTCGTCCTGGGTGGATATGCCGTCCTGTACCTCATGGAACTCATCTTTTTCCTCTATATGTTCATCTGGGGTCCCTGGGAACACAGCTTCATCTTATATAAAAAAGTCTTTGTCATCGCCTGGATTCCCCATTTTCTCTGGGCCGTCGCAACGATCCGGCCTTATTTATTCCGCCATCTCTACGTCTTTTCCATCCGCGCAGCCTGTACGATCTTCGTCCACACCCTGATGGCCCTGATCCTGCTGGCCATTTTCCATGGCGACAGCTCCCGGCCGGCCCTGTCGGTAGCCATCTATCCGGCCCAATGGCTGTTCTATATCGTCTGCTACATGGCCCTCATGCCCATGCTGCGCCGTTATTTCAATGAAGTCTTCGTGAAATACCGTCATCTGACGACGCATCACTATTGGAAATACATCAGCATGCTGCCGCTCTTCCTGCTGCTGGACATGTACTTCATCATGGCCAGTTCGGACGTCCTCATCATGGACCGGATGCTCTTGCCCCGCAGTATCCTGCTCCTGGCTTTTCTCATCATCGCCCAGAGCATCCGCACGGGCCTCCGCCAGACCGATCAGACCCTGAAGATGTACGAACGGACAGAAAATATGACAGCCCAAATCGAAGCCAGCTACGATTATACCCATTCCCTGCTGGAGTCACAGAACCAGATGAAGGCCATATATAAAAAACGCAAGGCCTACCTGGACGAACTGGAACAACTCATCGTATCCCATCGTTCCCAAGAAGCCTTGCAGCTCATCGAGGAAATCGGTGCCGAGCTGAATCAGACCAAGCGCAAACAGTATTGTCAGAATCCCCTGGTCAACGCCGCCTTGTCGACGTATCTGGCCAAAGCCGAAGCCCTGCACATGCCCATTACGGTCAAAGCCGTCATCCCCAAGGAAAATACAGCTCTCAGCTCCGACCTGGCCATCGTCTTGTCCAACCTCATCGAAAATGCCATCCATGCCAGCGAAAAGCAGCCCGGAAGCCATCGCGCCCTGTCCCTGCTGACCATCTGCCAGGGCGACATCCTCAGCATCCTGGTCAAGAACCGCTTCGACGGGACCGTAGCCCTCGATGAAGACGGCCTGCCGACGACAAAGGTCAAGGGCCATGGCATCGGCATGAAATCGCTGAGCCGCTTCCGCGACACCTATGACGCCAGCGTCCTCTGCACCTGTGAAGACGGCTGGTTCTCTACGTACATCCGCGTCCCCTGGGGCGAGAGCAGCCCGTCTTAGACGACGCCTGTACCGTCGAAGGCCGGGATGAAGGCGTCGCTGGCACTGCCTTTTTCCTGGACGAAGCCGTCTTCGATGCCGCTGTCGAAGAGGTACTGTTCGGCTTCATCGTACTCTTCGTCCGACAAGGGCCGGTCGATTTCGGGGTATTCCCCGGCCCGGCCGCAGGGTACATACTGGCGCATCAAACTGAATAAGACCTGGCCGTCATCGAAGTGGTCCCGCACCCAGTCGATGACGGCTTTCGTATTGTCTACGCAGCCCGGCAGGATGAGGTGGCGGATGACGACGCCCTTCTGCAGGATGCCGTCGTCGTCCATTTCATAAGGGCCGACCTGGTCGTACATGCGCAGGATGGCCGCCGTGGCGACTTGCGGATAGTCTTCGGCAGCACTGTAGCGCTTGGCCAATTTCGGGTCGAGGTATTTCAAATCGGGCAGATAGATCTGCACTTTGCCCTTGAAATCGTCAATCGTCTCCTGCGATTCATAGCCGCCGCAGTTGTAGACGACCGGTACCGGCAGGGGGTCGGCCAGACTCGCCAAGATGGCCTGTTTATACGGCGTCGGCGTGACCAGGTTGATGTTGTGCGCCCCCTGGGCGATGAGCCGGCCGTAAAGCTCCCGCAGCTTGTCCACCGTAATGGGCACGCCTGTCCCGCCCATGGAAATGGTGGCATTCTGGCAGAAACAGCAGCGCAGGTTGCAGCCCGTGAAAAAGACGGCGCCAGAGCCGTGGCTGCCGCTGATACAGGGTTCTTCCCACTGGTGCAGGGCCGCCCGGGCTACGACGGGCTGGAGCGGACTGTGGCAAAAGCCGGGCATCTTTTTTTCATCCCAAAAGGCCGCGCGGACGACGCCGCAGCGGCGGGGACAGTCATTACAATAGGTTTCCATAGTTTTCTATACCTCAGTCAAAAATTTTTCCGGGATTCAGGATATTCTTCTGGTCCCAGGCCTGCTTCACAGCCTTCATCAAGGCCAGTTCCACCGGATCCGTATACTTGGCGAACAAGGCCTTACGGGCCTGACCGATACCGTGTTCCCCGGAAATGGCACCGCCCAGCTCATAAGCCGCCTGGCAGGCCTTATCTTCAAAGGCGGCGACTTTCCGCTTTTCATCCCCTTCATCGGCGAAGCCCTTGCGCAGGACATCGAGATGGATATTGCCGTCGCCGGCGTGGCTGACACCGCGGAAGACGACGCCCAGCGCCTGTCCCAAATCCCGTAAGCGTTCCATGAAGGGCAGGAGCCGGTCCGGCGGGACGACAAAGTCTTCCATGGCCGCCACGGGGCAGTCCGCAGCCGACGCTTCCGTAAAGGCCTTGCGGGCCTTCCAGACTTTATCGGCGTCGGCCATGAAGACATCGACAGCTCCCAGGCGGCGGCAGACTTCATCGACAGCGACGCAGTCGTCATCAAGCGTTTCGTCCCGCGAGCTGTCGAGCTGGATGATCATATAGGCGCCGCCGGCCGGGCAGGGCTGTTTTTCTTTGAGCCAGTCCTGGACGACGGCAATGACGTCATAGTCCATGAATTCCAGGCACGTCGGCGTAATACCTGCCTTGGGCAGGGCCGTGACCAGGGCCAGGGCCGTTTCCGGCGACGGAAAGACGGCCAGGACGTGGGCCGTCGCCCTGGGCAGGGGTACGAGCTTCAAAGTCAGCTCCGTAATGATGCCCAGCGTCCCTTCGGAACCGATGACGATTTTTTCCAGGGGATAACCGGCCGTCATCTTGTGCAGGCGCTTGCCGAGATGGGCGATCTGCCCGGTCGGCGTGACGACTTCGATGGCGTAGATCTGATCCCGTGTCGTCCCGTACTTGACGGCCCGGTTGCCGCCGGCGTTGGTGGCGATGTTGCCGCCGATGAAGCACGAGTCGCCGCTGCACGGGTCGCCGGCGTAGAAGAGGCCTTTCTTTTCGGCCGCTTCCTGCAGGTCCGACGTGCGTACACCCGGTTCGACGACGGCATAGAGGCCGTCTTCATTGATTTCCAGTATCTTGTTCATCTTTTCCAGCGACAAGACGATGCCGCCGTATTCCGGGACGGCGCCGCAGGCCAGACCCGTGCCGGCCCCGCGGGGGACGACAGGGAAGTGGCAGGCATTGGCCAGCTTGATGATGGCGCTGACCTGCTGGGCTGTTTCGGCAAAGACGACGGCTTCGGGCATGTGATGGTAAGCCGGGTCGGTCACTTCGTCATGGGAATAAGGCTGCATGGCGTCGGCGTCGGTGACGACGTCTTTCGGGCCGACGATGGCCTTTAATTTTTCCAGGATTTCTGTCGTTATTTTTTCATAGTGCATACGTGTTCCCCCTCGGATAAGATACAAAATGTCGTGCCTCTATTATATATAACTGCCGCCCATTTTAAAAGGAATTTTACAAAAAAACTTTATCTTGCCAGCAAAGCACGGTATACTATAGGGTAAGACTTTTTCAGTCTCTTGTTCTTAGAAAGGGTGATTGGGTGGAAACCAAGCAGTATCGCCAGCCCCGGCGCCGAAAGAAGCGCCGCAAGGTCCCCCGGAAGCGCCGTACAGGGCTGCTCATCCGGCTCCGGCAGATGAGCTGGTACAATCTTATTCTCGTGGCCATCATCGTCGCCGGCTTCTATCTTATCGGCGTCCGCCTCTACAGGCTGTGGGAAATCCATGACGACATGAACCGGACCCTGCAGCAGGAACAGACCTTGCGGGACGAAAATCTTCGCCTTCGCGAACGGCGTGACAAGTTGAATGATCCCGATGAAATCGCCCGGGAAGCACGCGAACAGTTCGGCCTGGCCAAGCCCGATGAAATTCCCTATAAGCCGTGATTCCCTATATTTTGTATTTTGATGATTGAATTTTTTGGCATTTATGAGTATAATGGCTTTATACGTTTAGCAGTAATGCTGATATTACAAGGAGGAAATCAAAACAGCATGACAATCGAAGTAGGCAGTGTGATGGAAGGTACCGTTACAGGAATCACAAAATTTGGCGCATTCGTAGAGCTTCCGGATAAGAAGGTAGGTCTTGTACATATTTCTGAAGTCGCTAATGAGTATGTCAAAGATGTAAATGATTTTTTGAAAGTTCGAGACAAGGTCAACGTCAAAGTGTTGTCTGTAGACGATAAGGGAAAAATCGCCCTGTCTATCAAACAGACCCAGCCGGCGCCGGAAAAGAAAGAATTCCGTCCGAAACGCGATTTTCGGCAGAAACATGAATTCCGCCAGCATAACGGCTTTGATTCGCGCCGTTCGTCGGGCTCGCTGTCTTTTGAAGACCGGCTCAGCAAATTCCTGAAGGAAAGCGATGAACGCCTGATGGATTTGAAGCGCAATACGGAATCGAAACGCGGCGGCCGCGGTGCGCGCCATGCTGATTGAGTGCGTATTGAATAGCGGAAGGTAAAAAAAGAAGGGCGCTGTTGCACAAAGACAGCGCCTTTTTACGTTTACAGGAAGGAGCAGATATGGAGTATCAGAAGTATGCAGTCATCGACATCGGCTCCAACTCCCTGCGACTCATGACGGGCTGGCAGGAAGTCCCAGGCACGTGGATCTTTTCGCCGAAAGAACTGGCGACGACGCGGCTGGGGAAAGATATCGATGAAACACACCATTTGTCACCGGCAGGGATGGAAGCGTCCTTTGCGGCCATGGAAGGCTGGAAAGAACAGCTGACAGGCGTACCGGTCTGTGCCGTCGCCACCAGTGCCGTCCGCGAAGCTATCGACGGCCAGGCCTTCCTGGCAGAAGTGCGGGCCCGTTTCGGCTGGCACTGCCGGGCCATTTCGGGCCTGGAAGAAGCGTCGCTCAGCTTCACTGGAGCTACGGCCTCGCTCAGCCCCGATGTGACGGCAGCCGTCATCGACATCGGCGGCGGCAGCAGTGAAGTCGCCGTCGGCCGCGGCGGTGACCTGTGCTGGTCCCACAGCTACCCCATGGGGGCTGTACGCTTTACACGGGGCGAAGTCATGAGCCATCAGGCCGTCGCCCATCTGGAAAACCGCTGCTATCAGGAATGGCTGCCCATGCAGGTCCAGCCGGACCTGCTCATCGGCGTCGGCGGGACGCTGACGACGCTGGCGGCCATGGACTTGCAGCTGGCCGTCTACGATGCAGAGAAAGTCGAAGGCCATCGCGTTTCCTATGATGCCCTGTGCGGTCATATCGAACGCCTCCAGGCCATGACGCCGGAAGAACGGCGCCACGTACCGGGCCTGCAGCCCAAGCGCAGCGACATCATCGTCGCCGGCCTGCTCATTGCCAAGTCCTTTCTCCAGCGCTATCACATCCCGGCCATCACCGTCAGCGAACGGGATCTCATGGAAGGCGTCTTTTTCCGCCATTCCTTCCATGATGCGGCCTGGAACTCCCGGGACCGCCAGTCGTGAACCTCGTCGACCGCGTAGACGCTTACGGCAGGCAGCACGGCCTGTGGCAGCCGGGAAGGGCCCTGGTCGTCGCCTGCTCCGGCGGGCCCGATTCGCTGGCCCTGCTGGATATACTGAGCCGCCTGGCCCCGTTATATAGGCTGACCTTGACGGCCTGCTACGTCCACCACGGCATCCGCCGGGCGGCCGATGAAGAAGTCAGCCTGGTACGGCGCGAAGCCGTGCGCCGCCATTGCGGTTTTGCCTGGCAGTACGTCGACGTGCCGGCCCTGGCCCGGCGGGAAAAGGCGTCGGAAGAAGCCGTAGGCCGGCGCGAACGCTACCGTATCCTGCGGGAAACGGCCCGGGCCTGCGGGGCCGAACGCATTGCCGTGGCCCATCACGCCGATGATCAGGCCGAAACGGTATTGCTCCATCTCCTGCGCGGCAGCGGCCTCGACGGCCTCTGCGGCATGGCGCCCAGGCGGGGCGACATCATCCGGCCGCTGCTTATGGTGACCAAGGCGGAGCTGGCAGCCTATGCCTCAGCCCGGGACCTTCCGGTCTGTCACGACGAAACCAATGACAGCCGGCGCTACAGCCGCAACCGGATACGCCTGGACCTGCTGCCGCAGCTGCAGGCTTATAACCCGGCCATTACGGCGGACCTGAACCGCCTGGCCGATATCGTCAGGGCCGACGAAGCCTTTCTGGACGACGCTGCCGAAACACTCTATGGGCAGCTCGTCCTTCCCGAAGACGTGCCGGCTTTAGACAAGAAGCGCTTGCTGGCCCAGCCGCTGGCTATGCAGCGGCGCCTCATCCGCCGCTTGTGGCAGGAGGCGACGGGCTCTCGTCAGGACCTGCCTTTTCATTATGTTGAAACGATACGGGACCTGGCCGCCAAAGGAGCTGGAAAACAGTTCCAGTGCGGCCGGGCCTGTGCTTATACGACCCGGACAGCCCTCTGCCTGGGTCCTGCCGTTCCCCGCAGGGGACGGCAGGGGTAATTCACTTTTTCACGGAGGAAAACAAGATGCATCAGGATATCAAAGAAATTTTATTTACAGAAGAACAGATTGCTGCCCGCGTCCGCGAACTGGGTGCGCAGATTACTAAAGATTATGCCGGCAAGACCATCCTCATGTGCGGCATCCTCAAAGGGGCCGTCACCTTTTTCACCGACCTGGCCCGCTGCATCGACGGCCCGGTCTACTTCGATTTCATGAGCTGCTCCAGCTACGGTTCGTCGACGACGTCGTCAGGTGTCCTCAAGATCCGCAAGGACCTCGATAACGACGTCAAGGATAAAGATGTCCTCATCGTCGAAGACATCATCGACACGGGCGTCACCTTGAGCCATCTCGTCCCCATGCTCCAGGAACGGGGTGCCCGCTCGGTCAAATTGGCAACCCTCCTCAGCAAGCCGGCCCGCCGCCAGGTCGAAGTCCCTGTCGATTACAACGGCTTTGAAATCCCCGATGCCTTCGTCGTCGGCTATGGCCTCGACTACGACAGCCGCTACCGCAACCTGCCGTACATTGGCATTTTGAAAGAAGAAGTATATTCCAAGTAGTTGTTGCTTTAGAAGAAGTGTGGTAATATAAGACTGTATTGGTTGGAATAAAAAAGCATTATCATAAACTAAGTGAAAGGAGCCATATTTTGAGTAAATTTGTGCGGAATGTAAGTTTATACTTACTCATCATCATCGTCGCCGTATCGATCATAGATGCCTTTACCAGCAGTAAGACAGATAAATCGGAAATTTCTTACACGAATTTCATGAGTCAGGTGCAGCAGAAAAAAGTCGATGCCGTCCAGATCACAGCCGACCACGCTATCGTCGGACAGCTGAAAGACGGAACCTCTTTTACTTCTTATGCCCCGACCGATTCGGCACTCTTGCCGGCACTGCGCGATGCTGATGTCAACATCATCGCCAAACCGCCCGAACAGCCTTCGTGGTGGATGAACATGCTGACAGCAGTCCTGCCAATCCTGGTCCTCATTGCCGTCTGGTTCTTCATCATGCAGCAGACCCAGGGCGGCGGCGGCCGGGTCATGAACTTTGGCAAGAGCCATGCCAAGATGCACGGGGAAGGTAAGATCAAGGTTACCTTTAAAGACGTTGCTGGTGAAGACGAAGCGAAGGAGGAACTGGCGGAAATCGTCGAATTCCTGCGCAACCCCAGCAAGTATAATGCCATTGGCGCCAAGATACCCAAAGGGGTGCTCCTCTTCGGCCCTCCGGGGACCGGCAAGACCCTCCTGGCTCGTGCCGTAGCCGGCGAAGCCGGTGTCCCCTTCTTCAGCATCAGCGGTTCCGACTTCGTCGAAATGTTCGTCGGCGTCGGTGCCTCCCGTGTCCGTGATTTGTTCACACAGGCCAAGAAGAACGCGCCCTGCATCGTCTTCATCGACGAAATCGATGCCGTCGGCCGCCAGCGCGGTGCTGGCCTTGGCGGCGGTCATGACGAACGGGAACAGACATTGAACCAGCTCCTGGTCGAAATGGATGGCTTCGGTTCCAACGAAGGCATCATCACCATCGCTGCGACCAACCGTCCGGATATCCTCGACCCGGCGCTTCTCCGTCCGGGCCGTTTCGACCGGCAGATCACCGTCGACCGGCCGGACCTGCGCGGCCGCCGGGCTATCCTCGACGTCCACGCCAAAGGCAAGCCCCTCGGCAAGGATGTCGACCTCGACGTCATCGCCAAGAAGACGCCGGGCTTCACCGGTGCCGACTTGGGCAACCTGCTCAATGAAGCAGCTCTCCTGGCTGCCCGGGCTAATAAGAAAGTCATCAACATGGCTGAACTGGAAGAAGCCAGCGAAAAAGTCTGCTTCGGTCCGGAACGCCGCAGCCATGTCATCAGCGATAAGGAAAAGCGCCTGACGGCAGTCCACGAATCGGGCCACGCCCTCATCGCCTATCTCCTGCCTGATGCCGACCCGGTCCACAAGGTCACCATCATCCCCCGCGGCCGGGCTGGCGGCTATACCATGATGCTGCCGGAAGAAGACCGGTCGTATGAAACGAAGTCGTACTACCTGGCCCAGATCCGCGTCGCCCTCGGTGGCCGGGCTGCTGAAGAAATCGTCTTCAACGAAATCAGCAGCGGCGCTTCCGGTGACCTTCAGAGCGTCACCCGTATCGCCCGCCAGATGATCCCCCGCCTGGGCATGAGCCCGAAACTGGGCCCCATGGTCTTTGGCGAACAGCAGGACCAGGTCTTCCTCGGCAAGAGCCTGGGCCACGAACGCAACTACGGCGAAAGCGTAGCCGAACTCATCGACAAGGAAATGCACGACACCGTATCGGAAGCCTATGCCGACGTGCTCCACATGCTGCGGGAACACCTGGATACGCTGAAAAATATGGCCAATGCCCTGATGGAAGTCGAAACGATCAACCATCAGCAAGTCGATAACCTGGTCAAATACGGCACCTTGGAAGGGCCGCAGGACGCTAAAAAAGAAGTTGCTGAAATACCGGCAGAAACGGCAGAAGCCGAAACACCGGACACAGCAGCCGTTTCCGAAGCAGCTCCGGCAGCCAAGGAAGAAGCACCTGCACCGGCAGCTCCCAAAGCCGAACAGACAGAAGTACAGATCAGCCCCTGGGGAAACCCTGTCCCCAAAGGCGGCCTGACCACAGGCCTGACCGATAAGGACGAAGAAGAAAAAAAGGCTGACGAAGAAAAATAGAGAGTGAAAAAAGCTTGTCGCATGTGCGGCAAGCTTTTTTAGCAGCTAGCAGCTAGCAGTTAGCAGTTATTCCCTAACCCCTAACCCCTAACCCCTAACCATAACCTCCCCTTGACAGGGTTATCGTTTATGTTACAATTTCTACATAGAATAGGTGAGTTATGCGCTAGGGAGTAGCGCTTTTTTTTGAATGGATGCTGCCAAGGGCAGCGGCAGAGGTGATTGCTATGAGACAAGACATTCTCGATTTTTTGATACAGCACAAGGACGAATTCGTATCGGGACAGCAGATTTCTGAGCAGCTCGGGATTTCCCGGACGGCCGTATGGAAGCATATCCGCGTCCTCAAACAGCGGGGCTATGTCATCGAGTCGTATACCAAGAAAGGGTATTGTCTGCGCGAAGCGCCGGAACTGCTGTCGGAACAGGCTATCGAAGAAGGGCTTTCGACGAAAGTCGTGGGACGTCATATCGTCTACCGGGAACGCGTCGATTCGACGAATAATGTCGCCAAGAAGCTGGCCGATGAAGGCGCACCGGAAGGGACCATCGTCGTCGCCGAAGAACAGACCGGAGGCCGGGGACGCCTTAACCGCTCGTTCTTGTCGCCTTTTGCCAAGGGCGTCTGGTTCTCCCTGATCCTGCGGCCTAACATCCCGCCTATGGAAGTCTCCAAGATGACCCTCCTGGCTGCCGTCGCCGTGGCCCGGGCCATCCGCCATCACGGCCTGACGGACTGCGGCATCAAGTGGCCTAACGACATCCTGGTCAAGGGCCGCAAGATGGTGGGCATCCTGACCGAACTCAACGGTTCGGCAGAAAAGGTCAATTACATCATCATGGGCATTGGCGTCAATACGGGCATTACCGCCGAGGACCTGCCTAAGGATTTGCAGCCCATCATTACCAGTTTTGCCCGCGAAGGCGTCCGCGTCAGCCGGCTGGCCCTGCTGGAAACGCTGCTGAAGGAAATCGAAGGGCTGTACCAGACCGTCTGCCGTGACGGTTTCGCACCAATCCTGGCCGAATGGCGGGCCCTGTCCTGCATGTTGGGTCAGGACGTAACGGTCACATCCATCGACAAGACCTTTTCCGGCAAAGCCGTCGATATCGATGAGAACGGCAATCTCCTCGTCGCGACGCCAGAAGGCGTGGAAGTCGTCATGGCAGGGGATATTCATGTCCGTCCGGCTTAATTTAGCCGTAAAGACTATTCAAGACAGGCAAACTCTGTTATTATAATAGGCGTATTATCAACTTAAAGTAGGCAGGAGATAAAGTTATGCTATTAGTCATTGATGTAGGGAATACAAATATTGTCCTGGGCATTTTCAAGGGAAAAGAGCTCATGGACCACTGGCGCGTATCGACGAACCGCCTCCGGACGACTGACGAATACGGCGTCCTCATTCGCAACCTCTTTTATTTGAACGGCGTCAACTCCGATGAAATCGATGCCATCATCATTTCGTCGGTCGTACCGCCGGTCATGCCCACGCTGGAACGCATGTGCCAGCGCTATTTCGGCCTGACACCGCTGGTCATCGGACCGGGTGTCAAGACGGGCATGGACATCAAATACGACAATCCCCGTGAAGTCGGTGCCGACCGCATCGTCAACGCCGTCGCAGCGTATGAAAAATTCGGCGGCCCGGTCATCATCATCGACTTCGGCACGGCGACGACCTTCTGTGCCGTCGACAAGAAAGGGACGTACCTCGGCGGCGCCATCTGCCCGGGCATCGGCATCTCTACAGACGCCCTGGTCCAGCGCACGGCGAAACTGCCGCGTATCGAAGTCGTCCGTACGGATAAGGTCATCTGCCGCAATACCGTCGAAAGTATGCAGGCCGGTGTCTTCTATGGCTTCGTAGGCCAAGTCGACGGCATAGTCGCCCGTATGCGCAAGGAACTGGGCTGTAAGGCTAAAGTCGTTGCTACGGGCGGCCTGGCCGTCATCGTCGCTCCGGCTACGGATGCCATCGACGTCGTCGAACCCATGCTGACCCTGGAAGGGTTGAGAATCATTTATGACCGCAACCGTTAAGCCCTTTGCCATCGGCACGGTCAAGCTCGATGCCCCGGTCATCCTGGCCCCTATGGCCGGCGTCTGCGATGCGCCGTACCGGGTCATCGCCCACCGCTATGGAGCGGCCCTGGTCTGCGCGGAAATGGTCAGTTCCCAGGGCATCCGCTACCGCAACCAGCATACGGAAGAGCTGCTGCACATCGAAGATGGGGAACACCCCCTGTCCATGCAGATTTTCGGCTCGGACCCGGACGTCATGGCCCAGGCAGCGGCCGTCGTCGAAGAAGCCGGTGCCGATATCGTCGATATCAATATGGGCTGTCCCGTCAAGAAAGTCGTCAAGAACGGCGACGGCTCGGCCTTGATGAAGAACCTGCCCCTGGCAGAGAAAGTCATCCATGCCGTCGTCGGCGCCGTGTCCATCCCGGTCACGGTCAAGATGCGCACCGGCTGGGATGACGCCTCTTTTACGGCGCCGGAGCTGGCCAAACGGGCTGAAGCGGCTGGTGCCGCTGCCGTCACCGTCCACGGACGGACGCGGGAACAGTTCTATAGCGGCAAGGCGGACTGGCAGAAAATCAAAGCCGTCGTCGATGCCGTATCCATCCCGGTTATCGGCAACGGCGACGTCGTCGACGGCCCGTCGGCGGCAGCCCTGATGGAACAGACCGGCTGCGGTGCCGTCATGGTCGGCCGCGGCGCTCAGGGCAATCCCTGGATTTTCCCGCAGATACGCCATTACCTGGCGACGGGCGAAGTCCTGCCGCCGCCGACGGCCATGGAACGTTATGAACAGATGCTGTCCCATTTTGAAGCCCTGCTGGCCTATAAAGGTGAATACATCGGCGTCCGGGAGATGCGCTCCCACGCCTCGTGGTATACCCACGGCCTCTATGGCTCGGCGGCCCTGCGCGAACGCATCAACCGGGCCGGTTCGGCTGACGAATTCCGAGCCATCGTCCGCGACATGATGGACAAGGCGCGCCGGGCAGGGACATAGCTGTTTTATTGACACAAGGGACGGATGTGCATATAATTAAGAGTACGGTATAAATTAAAGATATAATATTGAAACGTGATTATATCGCAGGAGGAGCAGGAATATCATGACCAACGAAACGCTGATTACCCAGGAAGGGTTACAGAAATTAAAAGATGAATTGAATGAACTGAAATCGGTTCGCCGCATTGAAATTTCTCAGCGCATCAAAGAAGCTATCGCCCTCGGTGACTTGAGCGAAAACGCCGAATACGATGCCGCCAAGAATGAACAGGGCATCATCGAAGGCCGTATTGCCGAATTGGAAGCCAAGATCCGCACGGCTAAGATCATCAAGGAAACCGATGATGGCTCGGATAAAGTCCGCCTCGGTTCCAAAGTCATCTTGGAAGATGCCGAAACGGGGGACCGCTTCGATTACACCGTCGTCGGTACGGCAGAAGCCGATCCGTTCAACGGCCGCATTTCCAATGAATCTCCTGTAGGGAAAGCTATCCTCGGCCAGGTCATCGATGCTGCCAATCCGGCTATCGTTACCGTCAAAGCACCGGCAGGTGAAATCAAATACCGCATCTTGCCGCCTGATGCAGAATAAATCCTAGGAGGAATATCATGTCGGACACGAAAGAAAAAGAAACGCCCATTATTGAAGAAGAAAAATTGAATGACCAAATGAAGGTCCGCCGCGAAAAGATGCAGGAATTCATCGACGCCGGCGTCTATCCCTTCGGTCAGAAATACAACTGGGATCATCATGCACAGGAAGTCAAAGATGACGCCGTTGAACTGGAAAAGAATGAAACCGTCGTCAGCGTCGCCGGCCGCCTCATGGCCATCCGCCGCCACGGCAAGACTGCATTCTGCGTCCTCCGCGACTTGAGCGGCGAAATCCAGCTCTATTTCCGCAAAGACGTACTCGGTGAAGAATCGTACAATTTGTTCAAGCTCCTCGATATCGGTGATATCGTCGGCATCGAAGGGACAGTCTTCGTCACCCATACGGGCGAAACGACGATCCGCGTCGAAAAATGGACCCTCTTGTCCAAATCGCTCCGTCCGCTGCCGGAAAAATTCCATGGCCTGACCGATAAGGAAACGCGGTATCGCCAGCGCTACCTCGACCTCATCGTCAATCCGGAAGTCAAAGACACGTTCATCAAACGGTCGAAGATCATCAAGGGCATCCGCAAATACCTCGATGACCGCCACTTCCTGGAAGTCGAAACGCCGATGCTCCATACCATCGCCGGCGGCGCTGCAGCCCGTCCGTTCAAGACCCATCACAACGCCCTCGATATGGACATCTACCTGCGTATCGCACCGGAACTCCACCTCAAACGCCTCCTCGTCGGCGGCTTGGAACGGGTCTATGAAATGAACCGCTGCTTCCGCAACGAAGGCATCGATACACGGCATAACCCGGAATTCACGACGGTCGAATTGTACCAGGCTTATGGCGACTTGGAAGACGTCATCAACATTACGGAAGACATGGTCTCCAAACTGGCAGAAATGCTCTATGGCACGATGAAATTGACCTATATCGACAAGGAAATCGACCTCACGCCGCCGTGGGACCGCATGACCATGATCGAAGCCGTCAAGAAATTCAGCGGTGCTGACTTTGAAGGCATTACCGATGTCGAAACGGCCCGCAAGATGGCTGACGAACACGACGTCGAATACGGTCAGTACGATGGCGTCGGCAAGATCATCAACGCTTTCTTTGAAAAATTCGTCGAAGAAAACCTCATCCAGCCGACGATCATCACCGGTCATCCCCTGGAAATCTCGCCGCTCACCAAACAGGACCGGGACAATCCGCTCTTGACCTATCGTTTTGAAGCCTTCATCTATGGCCGCGAACTGGCCAATGGCTTCTCGGAATTGAATGACCCCATCGACCAGCGCAACCGCTTCATCGAACAGATGAAGGAACGGGAACGCGGCGATGACGAAGCGCATCAGATGGACGAAGACTACTGCCGCGCACTGGAATATGGCCTGCCTCCAACAGGCGGCCTGGGCATCGGCATTGACCGACTGGTCATGTTCCTGACCAACAGCCCGTCTATCCGCGACGTTCTCCTCTTCCCGTTGAGCCGCCCGGAACAGCATAAATAAGACAAGGACGGTTCCATGAAGGTTTCTGCCATCATGCACGATTCCTTTGACTTAAAAGTTTTTCGTTCGTCGTTCATCGTTCATCGCGATGGCTTGTTATTTTTGCTCCCTTGCGACAAACGATGAACGGCCTGCGACCAACGTAAAACGGAGCTGTCTTCATTGGACAGCTCCGTTTTCTCAATCCTACGAAGGAGGAACGCTATGAAATGTACAGCCATGGCTGCGCTGGTCTTCGCTGCCTGCCTGGCCTGGGGGACGGCAACGGGGGCGGCACCAGCTGAAAAGCCGGAAAAGGCCCTGACCGGGACTGCCGCTGCAGCCGCAGTGGATGCCGGCGGGAAAGCCGGGACCGTTCCGTCTGCCCAGAAGGACGCCGATAAGGCCATCAAGGCCGTCGCGCCTCAGTCCGATGACAAAACCGGCAAAGCGGATAAATCCGATAAAGACGGCAAAGAGAATAAAGACAGCAAAAAAGAAACGGCCCATGTACCGACGGATGATGACTGCGTCCTCCTCGATTCGCTGGATACGCTGACCATTCCGCCCCTGCAGGCCAGTGATTTCTACATCGGCAGCATCCATCACGGCGACAGCCCGGCCAAGGTCAAGCGCATTTTTGGGCCGCCGGCGAAGTTTTCCCGCAGCACCCACTATACGACCATGCAGTACAACGACAAGGACTTGAAGATGCGCTTTACTTTCCGCAACAAGACGGCTGACAGCCTGCGCTACAGTGCCGATACGCGCAAAGCCGTCCTGCCCGGTGCGGAATCGATGTTCCTGTCGGCTGGGACGAACATCCTAATCGGCCGGGACGTACGCCTGAAATATCCGGCCGAAGTGCTGCTGCGCCAATATGGCCTGCCCGATTCGGTCCTGCGCGATGCCGATGCCAATGTCTATTACTTCACTTATGAAAGTCCGCGGAAAGATGTCATGTACGTCTTTGCCATCGGCAACCGCCGCATCGAACGCGTGGCCCTCATGCCCGTGCGGCCGCCGTACATTACGGGGGACGAACCGGCGGACCGCATGAAACTGGGCGAACGGGACTTTACCCTCATGGGTTTCGGTCTCAACCAGCCTTTCGAGCCGAACAAGTACAACATGTGGACCAACCTGGTCAAGCGCAATAACAGCAACTTCTGGCTCTATGGCGATTACGGCGTCGAAGTGGACCGGCGCAATATCGTGCAGAAAGTCTTCCTCTTGACGAATAACGCCTATACTGGCCGCGGGGCGACCCTGGGTTATCACGTCTCGACGATCCTGGCCTTATATGGCCGGCCGGACCGCGTCGAATGGGGACCGGACAAAGAAAAATCCGTCGACGCCTATTACTATGACAGTCCTTATCAGAAAGGCGTGTCCCTGGTCATCGTCGTGCGTCACAACGAGCCCTATGTCGATGACATCATCCTGACGTCGACGCCGATCAAGAACATCCAGGACCCGATGGAACGGTATGGATTGAAATGATGATACATATTGTTTTGTCATATGTCAAAATAAAATAGCAAAAATGCTTTACTTATATGATGAAAGTTAGGTATAATAAAATAAATAATATAAGAAAACGAAGGTGATTTTCATGGTTACAGATGCAGATGTTTTAAAACGGTGGAAGTACATTGCCCAGGACGATGAAAAATTGTTGATTCTCATTGGCGGACCCGGTTCCGGCAAGAGCAGACTGATTCGTGAACTGACATTCCAGGATGGCTGGAAAATCTGTGAAGCCCGGGAACTCTTTGATGACAAATTCCTGGAAATCCCCCGCGCTGACCGCCCGGATAAGGCCATTGCCCTGGTGTCGGCAGCCATTCATCGTCTCAATGCCCGTGTTGTCATGATTGATAATGTTGAATTCCTGTTCGCACCGATCCTGAACCTCGACCCCGTAGCGATGCTGAAGAAGTTGAGCCGCGAATGCCCGATCATCGTCAGCTGGCGCGGCAGCCTGGAAGGCAATACTTTGTATTTTGAACACAATGGCGATCCGAAATATGCTAAATTCGTCATCGATAACCCGAATCACGTCATTTGCCTCGACGAATAAAAATAGGCGTAATTTAAAGATTCGTTATCTTTTCGCAATCGTTTTTTCATAGATACTTGTTAGAATGAGTGCTGTCCCGCAAAGAAAAGCTCTTTGCGCGGCAGCACTTTTTTTTTACCTGCCATTGTGGTATACTTTCTAGTATTGTTGTAAACATTTCATCAGGTATTCAGCGAAAAGGAGTTAAAAACATGAGTGATTATATTATTGCCGTCATCCTGGGTATCGTCGAAGGGGTCACGGAATATTTGCCAGTTTCATCGACAGGCCATATGATTCTCGTCGGCGATATGCTCGGCTTTACCGGTCCCCGGGCCAGCGTCTTTGAAGTCTTCATCCAGCTCGGCGCTATCTTGTCGGTCATCGTCATCTATAAAGAGAAGTTCATCCGCATGCTCCATCAGTACCGCTGCTGGGACCTCTTCCGCCGGGAAAACTGGTTCCGCACCGATACGGGCCTGACCCTGGCCCACGTCGCAGCCGGCATCGTGCCGGTCATGGGCATTGGCTATCTGGCCCACCACGCCATCAAGACCTATCTCTTTTCGGCAGGGACGGTCATCATCGGCCTCATCATCGGTGGTATCTTCATGCTCGTCGCTGAAAAGTCCCATACCAAGACGGTCTGTAACGACGTCGAAAAGATGACTATTGCCCAGGCCTTCCTGACGGGCATGTTCCAGATCCTGGCCTTATGGCCCGGCTTTTCCCGTTCCGGTTCGACCATTGCCGGCGGCCTTTTCCTGGGCCTCAGCCGGAAAGCAGCAGCTGACTTTTCCTTCATCATCGCCGTACCGGTCATGATCGTCGCCTGTTTCTATGACCTCTTGAAGAGCCTGAGCGACCTCAGCGGCAACGACCTGGTCATGATCGTCATCGGCTTCATTACGGCCTTCATCGTCGCCTACATCTCGGTCCTCTGGTTCCTGAAATTCATGAACAAGTCGACGCTGGCATCCTTTGCCTACTACCGTTTCGTCGTAGCCGTCATTTCCTTCGTCTACTTCTTCATCCTGTAGGGCGTTGGCCTGCCATCATGCGAGTATGGTTTGTAGTACGGAGCTTGTAGTTGTCAGAGAAAACCTTTAAATTTAAAGCCATCCCTTAACCACTAGCCACTAGCTGCTAACCCTAAAAAGGGGCTGTCGTACGTGCGACAGCCCCTTTTTTTGAATCAGGTTGGTGGGATCCCCATGGCGGGCGCCCCACGTGGTCGCCCCTACGGATGCCGATGGCGGGATTCCCACAACGGGCCGCAGCCACGAGCCACTAGGCCGCAGGCGCCATCACGATCCGCTGCCGGCGAGCTGGCGGAATTCGTTGGCCAGTTCGTCCAGGAAGGGGATGATCTTGGCGTCGTCGATGTCGGCGTTGAAGGCTTCCATCATGTTGGGGAAGAAGATGTACAGGCCCTGCATATAGACGTAGTAGTAATACTGCAGGTCGTCATGGCTCATGATGGCCGAGGCCAGGGCGTCGTTGACGGCGAAGTTGAGGTCGTAGAAGTCGAGGATTTCATCTTTGAAGCGGCCTAAGTCGAGCTCGCCGCGCTGGTAGTCTTCCATGAGGTGGCTGCCCATTTCTCCCAAGGCATCGGCAATGTCGCCGACGTTGTCCGGAACGGCAAGGCCTGCGTCTTCCATGATGTGCGTCAAGGTGTGGAGCGACGTGATCAGGGATTCACAGAAAAAATTAAAGGTCAGGGCTCCTTCAGAGCCGCGTAGATTCGTAAAGATAGTAGATTCCATAAGGACCTCCTTGAAGTAATTTTTTCTATTATAGCATATTTTGCCGGAAATGAATTGAATCGAGGCCATGAATATAGTAGGATAATACTAAGAGTATTTTATAGGAGGTAATCGTTGTGTCTCAACGCAATCAAAAAATTAAATTGAAGAAGCGGTCCCGCCAATCGGCACGTATCCATCGCGGCTTTGCCATGCCTGTCGGTCCGGGCAGTGAAAACAGCCTGGTCAGTTTCCGCGACTTTGCCGATCTGAAGGCCAAGTATTTCCGCTTTACCGGCCGCATCCAGCGCCGGCCTTTTATTTTCCGGACGCTGATCTTGATGTTCGCCCAGTTCATGTTTTCCATCATCCTCTACAGCAAGATCGTCGAATCTATTTTAATCAATCATATGGAATATGCCATCATCTTCGGTATCATCTTCGTCCTGCTGTCCATTCCGGCTATTTGGTCCCAGATTTCCCTGGGCGTCCGGCGCTGTCACGACATCAATAAGCCCGGCCTCATGTTTGCCGTTCCCTTCATTTGTTACCTGGCCAGCTATGTCCTGCCCGTCCTGGGACAGGATACGGCGGCGACGGCAGCCCAGTCGATCATGGCTGTATCCTATTTAGGCTTGTTCACGGTCAAGGGGACGTCCGGCGATAACGCTTACGGTCCGGAACGGGCACGATAGGGGGCGGCAGCATGACCTTAGCAGAAGGAAAAATCGGACACGACTATATCATCGAAACATTGGATTTGCCGGACCAGACGGAAAAGCGCCTCCAGGCCCTGGGCATGATTGAAGGGACGGAAATCTCCGTGCTCAATAATAAGAACGAAGGGACGGTCATCATCAAGATGCGCAGTACCCGCCTGGCCTTGGGCAAGGGCATTTCGTCGCACATCCGTGTAAGGGGGAAAGACCATGACTAGCGAAGTAAAGATAAAGGCTGGCCAGCCGCAGGTCCAGACGGCACCGGCAGAATCTGAAAAAAAGGAAATGACTGTCGCTTTCATCGGCAATCCGAACTGCGGCAAGACGACGCTGTTCAACGCCTATACGGGGGCCAACCTCAAGGTCGCCAACTGGCCCGGCGTTACCGTCGAAAAAGTTGAAGGCGCCATCAATGCCCACGGCTATCACATTCATCTCGTCGACCTGCCCGGGACGTACAGCTTGACGTCGTACACCATGGAAGAACAGGTTTCGCGGAATTTCATCCTCAGTGACGATGTCGACGTCATCGTCGATGTCATCGACGCGTCGGCGCTGGAACGCAATCTCTACCTGACCTTGCAGCTCCTGGAACTGGGGAAACCCGTCGTCGTCGCCTTGAATATGATGGACATCGTCGAAAAACGGGGCATGGAAATCGACTTGCACCGCCTGCCGGAAATGCTCGGCGTGCCGGTCATCCCCGTATCGGCCCTGAAGCGCCGCGGTCTGAGCGTCCTGCTCCATGCGGCCGTGCACCACAAGGACCACGTCCATCCGGATCGGCTCATCCACAACCATTCAGACCATACCCATCATCAGCATAATCATCACAGTGAATTCGCCATGGTCTACAGCGACGCCATGGAAGACCGCATCGACGCCGTGCGCCAGCTCCTGCATGACAAATATCCCGATTTGTACAATCACCGCTGGCATGCGCTGAAGCTCCTCGAAAGGGACCCGGAAATTACGGCCAAGTATCCCGTCGACGACGTCCATCACGTCCTGGACCGCAGTTATGAAACGGATATCATCACCGAAAAATATGCCTTCATCGAAGAAATCATCCATGAAGTCGTCGTCAACCAGGCGTCGAAAGCAGCGGCAACGGATTCCGTCGACCGCTACTTGACCGATAAATGGCTGGGCATCCCCATCTTCCTGGCCATCATGGCCATCGTCTTTTTCCTGACTTTCTTCATCGGCGATATGGTCCAGGATTCCTTCCAGGGCTCCATTGATACTTTATCGGCCCTGGCTGAAGGCGGCCTGACTTCGCTGGGGGCTGACGATATGCTCGTTTCCCTGGTCTGTGATGGCATCATCGCCGGCGTCGGCGGCATCCTGACCTTTTTGCCCAACATCTGTATTCTCTTCTTTGCCCTGGCCATCCTGGAAGACAGCGGTTACATGTCCCGCGTGGCCTATGTCATGAACGATATCATGAACCGTTTGGGTTTGTCGGGCCGGGCCTTCATCCCCATGATCCTCGGCTTTGGCTGCAGTGTGCCGGCCATCATGGCGTCGCGTGCTCTGGAGGATAAACGCGACCGCTATCGGACGATGCTGGTTACGCCTTTCATGTCCTGCAGTGCCCGCCTGCCCATTTATATCCTCTTTTCGGGCATGTTCTTCCCGCACAATGCCATGATCGTCGCCTATTCCATGTACCTCATCGGCATCGTCGTCGCCCTGGCAGCCCTGAAGGCGATGAATCTCTTCAGTCATGAGAAAAAGGAAAACGACCTGCTCATCGAGCTGCCGGAATATAAGCGGCCCAGTGCCCATACGGTCTACGTCTATGTCTGGGAAAAGATCAAAGATTATCTGAGCCGTGCCGGTACAGTCATCTTTGCCGCTTCCATCCTCATGTGGTTCATCCTCAACTTCGGCCCTGCCGGCTATGGCGATATGGCCGACAGTTTCGGGGCCATCATCGGCAAGGCCATCGTGCCTTTCTTTGCGCCCATCGGCCTGGGGTACTGGCAGATCTGTCTGGCCCTCATCGCCGGCATTTCGGCCAAGGAAGTCGTCGTATCCAGTTTCGCCGTCCTCTTCGATGGCGTCAACATCAATTCTCCGGCAGCCCTGGCGGCTTTGGCCTCTATGATGAGCCAAGGCGGCTTTACTCAGCTCAATGCCTACTGCATGATGCTCTTCTCGCTGCTCTATATTCCCTGTGCCGCCACGATAGCCACGATCCACGCCGAATCGCACAGCTGGAAGTGGACGGCTTTCTCCGTCTGTTTCCAGATTGCCGTTGCCTGGGTCCTGACCTTCGTCGTCTATCAGATCGGAAGTCGGATTTTTTAATCACTAATAACTAAGGAGTGCAGTATGACAGAACCTATGATAAAAACGGATCATCTCAGCCATACCTATGAAGACGAAGACGGCAAGGTGGTCTATGCTTTGAAGGATATTTCCCTGGAAATCGGCAAGGGCGAGTTCGTCGCCATCATCGGGACCAACGGTTCGGGCAAGTCGACGCTGGCCAAGCATTTCAACGTCCTCCTGACGCCGACGTCCGGCACGTGTGAAGTCTGCGGTATGCGGACCGATGACCCCGACAATATCTGGAAGATACGCCAGCACGTCGGCATGGTCTTCCAGAATCCGGATAACCAGATTGTCGCCGCCGTCGTCGAAGAAGACGTGGCCTTTGGCCCGGAAAACCTCGGCGTCCCGTCGGACGAGATCAAGACCCGCGTCAGCGATGCCCTGCGCCGCGTCAACATGACCATTTATGCCAAGCACGGACCGCACCTCCTGAGCGGCGGCCAGAAACAGCGCGTCGCCATTGCCGGTATCCTGGCCATGCAGTGCGACTGCATCGTCCTCGACGAACCGACGGCCATGCTCGACCCTGTCGGCCGCAAGGAAGTCATGGATACGCTCCACCAGCTCCATGACGAAGGCATTACCATCATCATCATAACCCATTTCATGGAAGAAGCCGTCCAGGCCGACCGGGTCGTCGTCGTCGATCAGGCCGAACTGAAGATGGACGGGGCGCCGCGTGACGTCTTTACGCACGTCAAAGAGCTGAAGGCCATGGGCCTCGACGTACCGGTAGCGGCGGAACTGGCCGAACGGCTGCGCCAGAAAGGCCTCGACCTGCCGGACTCCATCATTACCGAGGAAGAATTAGGAGATGCATTATGTCAATTAAGTTAAGCAACGTGACCTATACCTACGGCATCGGGACGCCTTTTGAAAAGACGGCCCTCTACGATACAGATGTCGAAATCCATGAAGGGGAATTCGTCGGCATCATCGGTCATACCGGCTCGGGCAAGTCGACGCTGGTCCAGATCCTCAACGGCCTCATCAAGCCGACTTCCGGAACGGTGACCGTCGACGGGACGGATATCGGCAAGAAGACGAAAGAAGCCATGGCCGTGCGCCATAAAGTCGGTATGGTCTTCCAGTATCCGGAGTATCAGCTCTTTGAAGAAACTATTGCCAAAGACATCGCCTTCGGGCCGCGCAATTTCGGTCTGAGCGAAGAAGAAATCACGGAACGGGTCAAAGAAGCCATGGACTTCGTCGGCCTCGATTATAAGACCTATGCCGACCGTTCGCCGTTCCGCCTGAGTGGCGGCCAGATGCGCCGCGTGGCCATTGCCGGCGTCATCGCCATCCATCCGTCGTATCTCATCCTGGACGAACCGTCAGCCGGCCTGGATCCTATCGGCCGGCGGGAAATCTTTTCGGAAATCCAGCGCTGGCACCAGGAAAAGGGCATTACCGTCATCTTGGTATCGCACAACATGGACGATATTTCCCGCCTGGCCAGCCGCCTCCTGGTCTTGTCCCACGGCCATATCGTCCTCGACGGCGAACCGCTGGACATCTTTGCGACTCAGCAGCAGGCCCTGCACGATGCCGGCGTGTCCGTGCCGCCTGTAACGGGTGTCCTCCAATATCTCCAGGGCCGGGGCTTTGCCGTCGACGACCGGGTACGGACGGTCGAAGAAGGGGCACAGGCTATTTTTGACTGCCTGAAAGGAGGCAAGGGCCATGCTCACTGATATTACTTTGGGCCAGTATTTTCCTGGCACGTCTTTTTTGCATAAACTCGATCCGCGCATCAAAATCGTCGCTACGATGATCTTCATCGTCGCCATCTTTTTTGCCCATTCCCTGGCATCCTATGCCATCGTCACGGCCTTCGTGGCCTTGAATTTTGCCATTTCCCGCCTGCCGGCGAAGTTCATCGTCAAGTCGCTGAAGCCCTTGTGGGTCATCATCATTTTCACCATGGGTGTCCATATCTTCACGACGCCAGGCGATGTCCTCTGGCAGTACGGCATTTTCCACATCACCAAAGAAGGCCTGTATCAAGGGGCCCTCATGACGGCCCGCCTGGTCTTCCTCATCGTCTTTTCGTCGCTGTTGACGTATACGACGTCGCCTATCGTCCTGACCGACGGCATCGAACACCTGCTCAATCCCTTTAAGCGCATCGGTGTGCCGGCTCACGAACTGGCCATGATGATGACCATTGCCCTGCGCTTCATCCCGACCCTTTTGGAAGAAACGGACCGCATCATGAAGGCCCAGACGGCGCGGGGTGCCAATTTTACCAGCGGCAGCCTCTTGCAGCGCGGCAAGAACATGACCCCCCTGCTGGTACCGCTCTTCGTCAGCGCCTTCCGCCGGGCCGATGACCTGGCGACAGCCATGGAAGCCCGCTGCTACCGCGGCGGTGAAGGGCGGACGCGGATGAATGAATTGTCCTATACCTATCGGGACGGCATCGCCATGGCGGCTGTCCTGATCGTCACGGCCGTCCTGGCCGCTATGCGGTGGTTATGATGAAGAAGAATATCTGCCTCGTCGTCGCCTATGACGGTACGGATTTCCACGGCTTCCAGCGCCAGACCAACGCCGAGTCGATCCAGGGCTGCATCGAACAGGGCTTGTCGGCTATTTTCCAGACGCCTATTACGATTTATGGCGCCGCCCGCACGGATGCCGGTGTCCACGCCCGCGGCCAGGTCGTCAATTTCTATGGTCAGGGATCGATTCCGACGGAAAAGATCCCCTATGCCATGAAAGGCTATCTGCCGCCGGAAATTGCCGTCCTGTCGGCCCGGGAAATGCCCGACCGCTTCAGCGTCCGTCACGATAATGTGGGCAAGCATTACCGCTATTCCATAGACAACAACCGCATGCATGACCCCTTTCTCCTGCGCTATGCCTGGTTCATCCGCAAGCCCCTGGACCGGCAGGCCATGCGGGAAGGGGCGGCCATCCTCTTGGGGACGCATGATTTTTCTGCTTTTGAAGGCCAGAATACGACGCCCATGAATCCTGTGAAGACGATGTATTCCATTACCCTCCATGAGCGGGGCCATGTCCTCGACATCGACGTCGTCGGCGACGGCTTCCTCTACCATATGGTGCGGAACATTGCCGGCGGCCTCGTCGACCTGGGCCTGCACCGCCTGACACCGGAGCGCTTACGGGAAATCCTCGCCAGCGGCGACCGGACTCAGCTCGGGGCGACGGCACCGGCCCAGGGCCTGTGCCTGGAGACCGTCTTTTATGATGAAGGGGAGCTGAAAGGGCGCATTGCCGAATTAGAAGGAGAATGAGCCTTTTTACAGCGCTGATGGGCATAATATGCTATAATAAAAGAGAATAGTATAGTTCCGTTTTTTTCAGGCGGAGGTGAGGACCATGCTGACCAGCTTACTGAAAACCATTACTAAAGGAAAAGACCTTAGCGAACGGGAAAGCGCTATCGTCATGGAGCAGATCATGGAAGGGACGATTTCAGACGTCCAGTTGGCTGCTTTTTTGGCAGCCTTGACGACGAAAGGCGCTTCAGAGCGGGAAATCACGGCCTTTGCCCGGACCATGCGGAAATACAGTATGCATGTTCCCTGTACGATGGACGTCTTCGACATCGTCGGGACCGGCGGCGGCCGGACCAAGACCTTCAACATCTCGACGACGGCGTCTTTCGTCATCGCCGCCGGTGGCGTCCGCGTCGCCAAGCACGGCAACCGGGCCAAGACGTCGCGCAGTGGTTCTGCCGACGTCCTGGAAGCCTTAGGGGCCAATATCTTCCTCAGCCCCGAAAGCTGCCTGGATATGCTGGGGCAGATCGGCCTCTGTTATTTCTATACGCGTTACTACTATTATATGATGAAACGTATCGATGCCGTCCGCGAACAGTTGGGTATCTATACGGTCTTCGATGTCCTGCGGCCCTTGACCAATCCGGCTCATGCAGTCTATGAGATCCTCGGCGTCAATGCGCCGCACCTGGTCGAACCCATGGCCCATGTCCTGGCCGCCCTCGGCGTCCGCCACGGCATGGTCGTCTATGGTCAGGACGGCAGCGATGAAATCTCGGCATCGGCAGCGACGACGATTTGCGAATTTACGCCAGAATCGTTTTCGACGTATGAAATCAGGCCGGAAGATTTCAACCTGCCCAGGGCTTCGCGGGACGAACTGCGCGGCGGCCTGCCCAAGCACAATGCTGCCATTACCCGCGCCGTCCTCGACGGCCGCAAGGGCGGGGCCCGGACGGCAGTTATCCTCAATGCCGGCGCCGGTCTCTACGTCGGCGGCAGTGTCCTCAACCTCTATGCCGGCGTCCGCAAGGCAGCCCGCCTCATCGACAGCGGCCTGGCCCGGCAGAAACTCGATGACTTCCTCATCCTGAGCCAGCGCCTGGGACAGGCGGAAAAAGTGAAGCTCATAGCAGACAGGGACCCGGAAGATATGGTATAATAAAGGGTACGAAAAAATTCATTATTACGTGAGGACCGCATTTCTATGAATGATAAATATTTAGGCTGGCTCCTTCATATCGGCGGGGGCATCTTAGTCGTCTTGATGTTTTTATCGATTCAGCTCATGGCACCTGATTTTTATTCGATCATGTGGCATCTGACCGTCAGTGGTGATCTGGATGGGTTAGCCGATTACATTGCCTCTTTTGGCTTCTATGCCATCGGCATCAGCGTGTTCATGATTGCCTTTGTCAATGCCATCGGCCTGCCGTCCATTCCCTTCCTGACCGTCAACGGCATCATCTTCGGCCTCATTCCGGGCATCATCATTTCCTGGATCGGCGAAGTCATCGGCATTGAAATCAGCTTCCGACTGACTCGGACGCTGCTCCGCAAGCAGGCCCAGAAGGTCATTTCCAAGAGCAAGATGCTGGAAAAACTCGATTCCTACAGCTGTATCAAGACAGTCATGATGGGCCGGGCCATCCCGTATGCACCGAATGTCGTCGTCACGGCGTTCAGTGCCTTGAGCCATATTTCTTACCGCGACCACTTCATTGCCAACTTCTTCGGCAAGATGCCGGCCGTCCTGGTCGAAGTCTGGCTGGGCCATGACCTCCTGCGCATCCAGGAACACTGGGGCCGCCTGCTCATACTGGTAGCCGTCGTTTCTTTCATTTATGGCATCATCTGGTGGCGCAAGCGTCACATAAAAAAACCGATATCATAGGGTGAAGTAAAAAAAGAGGCTGTCGCATGAAGACAGCCTCTTTTTGAGCATTAAGTTTGCAGTTTGTAGTTTTTAGTGAATGTTTTTTTATTTAAAGCCCTCTTCTAAAAACTACAAACTCCGTACTATAAACTTTAAAGCGAACGGGGCCTCGCATGATGGAAAAAATCTTCATGCGACAGCCCTTTTTTTCAGTGGTTAGTGGTTAGCGGATGGGTTTAAGTTTTTACTTTTTTACGAGATTTCCTGTTCTGACGATTTTTTATCGTCCTGGACGATATCAGTCCATAACTTATCGGCTGCCGACTGCCAGTGCTTGGCATAGGCTTTGCATTTAGCACAGAGGTGTTCAACCGATTCTGGTGACTGCATGTCCGTCGATTTGGCTCCCGTCCGTTTGACCATATCGACGAGGGCTTGGGGATTTTCCAACATCGGGCAGGGGCGGAGATGATTGTGGTTGAACGGCTGTCCTTTTGCATATTCCTTAAATAAGGGCTGCTGGAGACAGGTGATGAGGTCCTGGTCGTTGATGTTGGCACTAGAGTAGTGGATAAAGACGCACGGTTCGACGTCGCCGTTAGGATTGATATGGCAGTAGTTGCGGCCGCCAGCGACACAGCCATCAATGAACTGGCCATCGTTCTGGAAGTCGATAGCAAAAATGGGTTTGCCGCCCTTTATGCTGCGGATTTCACGGATACGCCGTACCATATAAGCACGCTGTTCCGGTGTGGGCAGTAAATCGACAGAGGCATCGTTGCCGACGGGCATATAGTGGAAGTACCAGGTAAACCAGGCTCCCTTGCTGATGAGGAGGTCGAGGAAGGTATCGGATGTGACGGTCTGGATGTTCTTACGGGTATAGCAGATGGAAGTACCGAAGACGATACCGTACTGGCGCAGCAGGTCCATGGCGTGCATGACCTTGTCGAAATCGCCTTCGCCGCGGCGGCTGTCGTTGACTTCGCGGAAGCCTTCGACGCTGAGGGAGAAGCTGAGGTTGCCGACCTTGACGACTTCCTGGCAGAATGCATCGTCGATGAGGGTCCCATTGGTAAAGGCGTGGAATTCACAGTCCGGATGTTTCCGGCAGAGTTTCAGGATGTCCGCTTTGCGGACCAGCGGTTCGCCGCCAGTGAGGAGGTAGAAATGGCAGCCTACTTCTTTGCCTTGGCTTACGATTTTATCCATGACATCGTAGGACAGGTTCAGGGTGTGACCATATTCGGCAGCCCAGCAGCCGATGCAGTGCAGGTTGCAGGCGCTGGTCGGGTCGAAGAGGATGGCCCAGGGAATATTGCAGTGATATTT